>Ga0335073_10000819_pt1 | contig 40814 bp, 37 predicted proteins | sample Lox_Sample_22_FD_207093 | JGI IMG/M metagenome (GOLD analysis project Ga0335073, IMG submission 207093) | Soil microbial communities from Loxahatchee National Wildlife Refuge, Florida, United States - Lox_Sample_2.2 | ecosystem: Environmental > Terrestrial > Soil > Wetlands | place: USA... | reverse complement strand
AACAGCGTCATTCGGACAGCCTTATCGAAGGCGCTGCTTTTTCTTAGTAGCGGACTTTCCGTCGTGCTGGTCTGCTCATTTCTCGATAATAGCTTGGCCGTGGGAATCTCGTGAGAGACGGCTTGCGGCGGATCGTAAAGCGACAGCTTGTATTGGAGGCCCCAGGTGAACACACAGAACGCCAACCCTAAGAAACACAGGGTAAACCGGGAAACATTCACCCGACTTGTGAGAGGAGCTTTCAATAGAAATTCAATCCTGAAACCAGACAGTCTGCTAAAGGCTTCATTCTACACCATGGCTGATGCCACTCTTTTCTTTGATGGCACGAGAGCGGCAAAGGCAACCCAAAATTCTTTTATTGTTCATAACGCTTCTTATCGCCAGCGGGAAGGAATTTAATGATGCTTGTGTGATCTTCTTTTCGATCCTGAAGGTTACAGGATTCGTTTCACTTTCCTGATGGTCATTTGGGATGTAAATGCCTTTGCGAGTCGCTGTGCTATGCTCCTGCCATCTATTTCAACGAGGCGGTTCACTTGCTTAAAGAGCTTCTTGCTGCCGCGATGCTTATTTCGTCCACTGCCCTGCCGGCGCAAATGCCCGCGCATGCCACCGGGGTGGTCCATACGGCGTAGGTTGACATTGGCTACGAAACCTTCGGCAAGCCGGGCACTGCCCTGCCGTTGATTGCGGTGAACGGCGGACCGGGGCTAACGCATGCCTACATGCTCATGAACGACATGTGGCAGCAGGTTGCGCGAACGCGACTGGTAGTGTTCTACGATCCGCGCGGCACAGGCGCGTCCAAACATCTGCAGCCGGGCGCGGAGCAGACGATGGATGCCCAGGTGGCAGACCTTGAAGCGGTTCGCGCAGCATTGGGGCTCGACAAGTTCGCTCTCCTGGGCGACTCCTACGGCGGGCTTGTCGCCATGGCCTATGCTGCCGCACACCCGGAGCATGTAAGCAAGCTGGTGCTATCGGATTCAGCGGCGCCGGCGTGGAAGCTGATTGTGCATCTTCTGCCGCAGGCATTTCCCGATATTGAAGAGCAGAATGAGGCGGAAGAGAAGAAGCTGGGCGGTAATACCGACGCCGCTGCCCGCGCGAGCCTGCGCAATCACTTCCGAATGATCTTTTATTCGCCGGCGAAGCGCGACGCTTACATGGCCAGGATGGGCGATCTCGGCTATGAACCCGCTGTTGCCGAGGCAGTATTCAAAGCAACGGAAAATCTCGACCTCAGCTCGAAGCTGCCGGGCTTTCACTTTCCCACGCTGGTGATCACGGGACGCTATGACTTGAACGTGGCTCCGCTGACTGCATGGAACATGGCGCATGCGATTCCGGGAGCCAGGATTGTGTTCTTCGAGCAGAGCGGGCACTTACCCTCCTATGAGGAGCCGGAAAAGTACCGCGCTGTTCTTGAGGAGTTCCTAAACGAGCGCTGAGTTGCTCAGAACTTAGCGATGACTGTTAGACGCTCAGTTGAAATTTGGACAGATTGCATTTCAGCATATAGGGCATGTAAAAGGCCCGGTCGTATTCCGGGCCTTCTACATAATTTGCTCTACCTATGGGGGTGTTCGTCGCTATGAGGCTCGCTCGGATGAGACTGACCTTCTGGTCTGGACTGGGACTCTGGACGCGCCTGTTGTTGCGGTGCGGGTCTGGTTTCTGGCCTTGCCGTATATTCCGGTCTGCTTGTTGGAGCGGGCCGGGTTTCAGGCGTGGGCCGGGCAGCATTCGTCGGGTGCTGAGGCGATGGGCGGGTCGTATTTCCGGCCTGTCCGTATTCTCCCGGCCGAGTTTCAGGGTGGCTCATGGTAGAAGGCCTGTTTTCCGGGGTTACAGGCCTCGCGGCAACTGCGCCCCTGCGAAAGTCACTGACTGAGGTTGCCGGTCTGGCGACTGCGGCGGTTGCCGGAACGCCATGATTACTCTTGTAGAAGTTCGCACGGTCCTGTTGCGCCACATTCTGGTGCGTAACTTGAGCGCCCACAGGACCCATACGGCGTTCTCTCATTGCCGTGTCTTCCTGGGCAGTGGGACGCGCAGTAATGCCGCCTCGTCCGCCGTTATAGCTGACACGGTTCACGGTGACGTTGTTCACCACAGTCCGGTTGACATAGACATTCCGGATAACAGTTGTGTTCACGTGGCTGACAGCCGTGTTGTAGTAAAAGCTGTTGCCGTGCCAGTAGCCGCCTTCGTACCCATGACCGTAGTAGCCGAAGCCGTAGTTCACGCCGCCATAGAAGCCGATGTGCGGGCCCCAATATCCAGCATGCCAGAAATAGCCACCTGTGCCCCAGCCCCACCAGCCGGGTGTCCACAGCAAACCGACGGCGGGTGCAACCACCCAGGTTCCGGGTACCCAGTAGTAGTCATAACCGCCCCATGCCCAGTAGCCGGGCGTCCAGATGTAATTTGGTCCAGGGCAAATCGGTTGTGCGTAGACAGGCAAAGCAGGAGGTGCGAGGTTGACTGCAATTCCAATGCTTACCTGCCCGAATGACGTGGCGGGGAGACTTAATAACAGCGCTGCGAAAATAGAAACTTGTAAAATACGTCTGACTTTTATCATTCCTTACCTTGCCATCTTCCTTCGTTTTCCTGGCTGCCATCCGCAGGTTTCGAGGAGGGATCGGCTCATCTGCTCATTGTTCTTTTGCGGGCCCCTCACCCACAGACGTTTGAGACACTGTCACTCGGAAGATGTTGCGTTCCGTTAGGTTGCTCGGCCGGCAAAAACTACTTCGCATGCCGGTCTAAATCATTGCAGCAATTTGGCTTCAGACGAGAAATGGACGGGTACCCAATAGTCGAAATCGAGGGGAAAAAGATGTAGAATAAGCGGAAATTTTCATGATCTGAGACAACCTGGAGCCCCTATGAACGCGCTGCGTGCTGCGGAACAGAGGCGGATAATCCCGCGGCTTCTATAGTGGCCTTTACCATCGCGTCGAAGCCCATACAGGAGTTCATCATGAGGTGGTAGAGGCGATAGTCGGTCCAGTCGCGATTGTAGAAGCGGCGCACGTAGGCGGCGCGGCGCCTGTCCGTTGCCAGAATCTCCTGTTCGGCCTCTTTTACGTGCTCGGGAAAATTCTTCTGGAACCATTCGACTTTGCGCTTCATCGAAGCGTGCACAAAAACATGGAAGACGCCGGGCGTTGTGAGCAGCGCGCTGGTTGCGCCGCGTCCGACGATGACACAGTGGCCCGCTTTGACCTGCTGATGCAGATAGTCGCGCACGAATTCGACCATGCGCTCCGCGTCGAAAAATTCGGGATCCTCGATTGCAGGCAGCCGCTCGATCGATCCGTGCCAGAAGGCTTTGCCGAAGCGGTAATACCAGGGATCGAGCCGTTCATCGCAGCTTTCAGCGAGCTTTTTGGTAATTCCTGCCTTGGCGGCAATCTCATCGATTAAACACTGGTCGACCAGCTTCCATTGCAAGTGGTGCGCAAGATGATGGGCAAATTCCGCCCCCTGGCTGCCATACTCGCGTTCAACTGTGATGACCCGGATCATAGCGTGTCCTCGCGTTGCGTGTCGTATCGTAGCACTGCTTGAATTCGCCGTCCAATAGTCCGGATACCTTCTATTTCAGTCGCGCAGCTCGACTACCGTTGCTCCGGCTCCGCCTTCGGACTGACCCGGCTCGCTGATGGATGCGACGTGCGGATGCCGTTCCAGCATGGAGCGCAAGGCGCGCCTGAGAACACCCATTCCGGTCCCATGCACAATGCGGATGCGCGGAAGGCCGGCCAGGTAGGCTCGATCCAGAAACTTTTCGACTTCGTCGGTGGCTTCGTCTACGGTTCTGCCGATCAGGTTGATCTCCGGCCGCATTTCGGGATCAGGATGGGCGACTGAGACGGAGACTCCGCGCCTGCGCGCCGATTCAATCGGATTTGAGCGGACGGAAATGACTTCGGCGATTTCATCGCGGGCCACGCGCATCTTCATCGGGCCGACGGCGATTTCAAAAGTATTTGCGTCAATCTCGCGCTGGACGGTTCCCGTGCGGCCCAGGGTCTTTAAGCGGACTGTGTCTCCGGCTGAAATATTGCGAACTACGTGGGGTTCAGCGTGGCGGTCGCCTCGATCCGCGCCGGTCTTATCGGCAACGATTGCGGAGTTGAAGCTTTCCTGGAACTCGCGGCGCAGACGCGCGATACGCTGTTCGGCGTGCCTGGAAAGCTTCTGCTGGGCTGCGCGGTCGTCAATGGCGCGGACCGCTTCACGCGCCTGGTATTCAAAATCCTTGAGCAGGGACAGCATCTTCTGCTCCAGCTCCCGGACTTTGGCGCGCCACTCCTTCATGCCCTCGGTGGCGAGCCGGTTGCGCTCACGAGCGAGCTCCTGCTCCAGCTTCTGCACGCGCGCACGTTCCTGATCAAGCTCTTCCAGTTGCGCGTGAAGGCGGTCGAGAAAGCTGGCGATGTCCTGCGTTTGCGTGTTGAGTTGCGAGCGGGCCTCCGTAATGATTTCCGGATTGAGTCCCAGGCGCTGTGCGATGTTGATGCCGGCCGAAGCCCCGGGCACACCGAGACGCAGCTCATAGGTGGGAGCCAACGAATTTTCATCAAAGCCGACGGCGGCATTTTTGACGCCGCCGTGGTTGGCTGCGTAGACCTTGAGCGAGGTGAGATGGGTCGAGATGATCGACCACGCCCGCGAGCGGAGGAAATGCTCCGCGATGGCGACGGCAAGAGCTGCTCCCTCTTCGGGATCGGTGGCTGAGCCGAGTTCGTCGAGGAGCACGAGCGACTCCGGGCCCGCAATCTGCGCGATGCGATTCAGGTTGACGATGTGCGCGGAAAACGTCGACAGGTTCTGCTCGATCGATTGCGAATCGCCGATGTCGGCGAGGATGTTTTCGAAGACCGGGAAGATTGCCTCTTCTGCCGGCACAGGAATGCCGCCCAGCGCCATGATGGACAGCAAGCCCGCGGTCTTGAGGGAGACGGTTTTGCCGCCCGTGTTCGGGCCGCTGATAATGAGCTGCCGTTCTTCACCAGACAGGCCGAGGGTCAGCGGCACAATCTTTCCGTTGTTTATGCGGAGACGTTTTTCCAGCAGGGGATGCCGCGCCTGGTTCAGTGCAAATAACGGCGAAAATTCTTCACTAAATCGAGGCCGCACGCAGGCGAATTCCTGCGCGAATCGCGCCCGTACCAGGAGCGTTTCGACCTCGGCCAGCACCGCAGCCCCTTCACCGATAACAGTTGCGTAAGCCGCGATCTGGCGCGTCATGGCGAGAAAGATGCGATGAATCTCGGCCTGTTCGTCTTCGAGCAGACGTACCAGATCGTTGTTGAGCTCGATCGTTTCGAGCGGCTCCAGATAGACTGTCTGCCCGCTTGAACTTGCGCCATGAATTACGCCCTGCACGCGGCGCTTGACCTCGCTCTTCACCGGAATGACGAAGCGCTCGCCGCGTATGGTGATCAGGTCATCCTGCGTGCTGCCGCCCTCTGACAGCCGCCGCAGAGCGGAGCGCAGGCTGTCTTCGATGGCGCGCTGCTGGCGCTCCATCTCGCGGCGAATGCGCCGCAACTCAGGAGATGCGTCGTCGGTAAGGGTGCCGTCGGGAAGGATTTTGGGCCGTAGCGATTCCACCAGGGGACGAAGGTCGCTCGTCAGCAGCGGCGCAGAGAGTGCTTTGAGTTCGGGAATCCTGTCCTGTATGCGCTCCGGCGGCAGCCGCAGGAGCGCAGTCCAACCGGAAATATCGTCCGCAAGATTTAATACGTCACGGATCTCTTCGGCTTCAAGCGCGGCTCCTTCAATACGGGACTTGTCCAGCAGGCTGACGGGATCGAAGAGCGATCCCAGACCGGGTTGGGCACCTTCGCCAAGAAGAAGCCGCATTTCCTCTACCATAGAATGCTGCCGTTCCACCCAGCCACGGTCGGTGGAGGGAGTCAGGCCGAGAATCCAAAGCCTTCCAATCGAAGAAACCGAATATCCAGCCAGCAAGTCCAGGAACTTGTCCCATTCCAGAACATTGCGGCTGTAATCCTCCATCGGAGCTGGGATGGACTTCACTAAAGGCATGAAATTATGGTACCTGCGATTCGCGGAACCGGCAGACGGCGTCCTGCGTAGCCTCTTATCAGGAGGGATTTTGACAATGTTCTGCAGTGGATGCGGCCAAGCAATGCAAAGTTTCGAGCAGGTCTGCCCCAAATGCGGACGCCCTGTGCCTCCTATGCCACTCGCGCGCCCCGTGGCTTATTCACGCGTGCAACGCCATATTCAAACGGTGGCAATTCTCTGGATCGTGTGGGCGGCATGGAGTGTTATCGGATGGCTGATTGCGTTGCCGATTATCGCGGGTTTTTTCGGCGGATGGGGAGCCTGGGGTCATGGCGGTCACGGGTATTACGCCTTCGGGCCGGGATTTCCGTTTCCGCACATGCTGTGGCTGCCGGGATTTATCACGGCACTGGTGGTCGGACGGTCCCTGCTGGCGGTAATCACCGGTATCGCGCTTCTGCGACGCGCGCCTTGGGCGAGAACGCTGGCGATTGTGACGGCATTTCTTACCCTCATCAAGCCCCTAACGGGAACTGTTCTTGCAATCTATACGCTTTGGGTGCTGCTGCCGGCGCCGTCCGGGCAGGAATACGAGCAGATCGCCGTACCCTAGAATAGAAGCATGGAATATCCGGTCACACGGCTGCGCCGCCTGCGGTCAAGCGAGCCGATGCGTTCTCTGGTGCGCGAAACCCGCCTGGAGCCCTCCGCCTTCATCTATCCATTATTTATCTGCCCCGGCGAGGGCGTGCGGAACGAGATCGGCTCGATGCCGGGGGTGTTCAACCTGTCGATCGATGAGGCCTTGAAAGAGGCGGAAGCTGCTGCTGCGCTGGGTATCGGCGGATTGCTGCTCTTCGGTTTGCCGGAGTCCAAAGACGATGAAGGATCGGGCGCGTGGGCTGACGACGGAATCGTGCAGCGCGCTCTGCGTGAGTTGAGAAAGAGCGCGCGGCTCAGGAACCTGTTACTGATCGCGGATGTCTGTCTGTGTGAATACACGTCGCATGGACACTGCGGCATAGTGAAGAAGCAGGGCGAGTCCTATGAGGTGGAAAACGATTCGAGCGTACGGTTGATTGCGCGTACAGCGCTTTCGCTGGCCAAGGCCGGAGCCGATATCGTTGCTCCCAGCGACATGATGGATGGCCGCGTGGCTGCGATCCGCGATGAGCTGGACGAAGAAGGACTGGAACAGGTGCCTGTCCTCTCCTATGCGTCGAAATTCTCGTCGGCTTTTTATGGGCCGTTTCGCGAAGCGGCTGATTCTGCGCCGCAGTTCGGCGATCGCCGCAGTTATCAGATGGATGGCGCCAACCTGCGCGAGGCCATGCGCGAGATCGAGCTGGATTTGGCTGAAGGCGCAGACATGGTCCTGATGAAGCCAGCCATGCCATACCTCGACGTGATCCGCGCGGCGCGGGAGCGGTTTGATGTGCCGATTGGCGCTTATCAGGTTTCCGGCGAATACTCGATGCTGCAAGCTGCCTTCGCCAGAGGATGGCTGGAGCCACAGCGAGCGATGATGGAGTCGCTGATTTCGATTCGCCGGGCCGGGGCTGGATTTATCGTGACCTACTTTGCAACAGATGCAGCACGGGTGCTTGGCTGAGCGCCCTGCATCTTCCAGTCCGCTGGAACATCTCTCATTAGGAAGCAATTCACCGCGTACAATGAAATGTTTGGGTAAACGGCTTTCGCCGTTGATCCATCGAGCGAATCTCTTGAACGGAGCACCCTTTGGCAGAAACAACATATGACATTGCAATTATTGGCAGCGGACCGGCTGGATATACCTGCGCCATCCGCGCCGGCCAGTTTGGATTGAAGGTCGCACTGATTGAAAAGGAAAACAAACTGGGCGGAACCTGCCTGCAGGTGGGATGCATTCCTACCAAGGCGCTGCTCTTCAATGCCGAGGTTTACGACCACCTGAAGCACGCCAAAGATTACGGGATCGAATTGCCGGGCGAGGCGAAGCTCAACTGGAAGACCATTATTGACCGCAAGAACCAGATCGTCACCAAACATACCAAGGGCCTCGACTTCCTGATGCGGAAGAACAAAGTGACCGTGGTTCCGGGTTATGGACGAGTGACTGGCCCGGCTAAAGACGGCATTCATTCCATCGAGCTGACAGACGCTTCGGGCAAAGCCACGCAGATCAAGACGAAGAACATCGTGCTGGCTACGGGTTCCAGAGCGCGTTTGCTGCCCGGACTCACAGCGGATGACAGGATTCTGACGAATATCGAGATTCTCTCTCTCGACCAGATTCCAAAATCGCTCATTGTGATCGGCGCGGGAGCAGTCGGTGTCGAGTTCGCATCGATCTTTCAAAGCTTTGGCTCGGAAATCACGCTCGTCGAATATTTGCCGCGCCTGGTTCCGGTAGAGGATGAAGAAGTCAGCAAAGAGCTGGCGCGCTGTTTCCGCAAACGCGGCATCGACGCGCACACCGGCGCAAAGGTTGAGAAAGTAGAAAAGACGAAGACCGGCGTCAAGGTCACCTTTACTGCATCGGATGGCAAGCAGGTGGTGAAGGAGGCTGAGAAGGTTCTGGTCGCCGTGGGCCGCGCGCCGCTTACGGAAGACATTGGTCTCGAAAAGACTAAGATCGTGCCGGAAAAGGGCTACATCAAGACTAACGAATGGATGCACACCGATGAGCCGGGAATTTATGCGATCGGCGATATTGTAGCTGGATTGCCGCAGCTGGCGCACTCCGGTTCGATGGCTGGTATGGTGGTTGCGGCAAAGATCGCGGGCAAGTATGCGCGGCCGATCATCCGCGAGCGCGTTCCCGGCTGCACGTATACTGAGCCGCAGATCGGCAGCGTCGGACTGACTGAAGCGCAAGCCAAGGAAAAGGGATACAAGCTGAAGGTGGGCAAATTCCCGTTCACGGCGAACTCGAAGGCATCTATTGTGGACTCGCACGAAGGCTTCGTGAAAGTCGTGAGCGAAGCGAAATATGGCGAGATTCTCGGCGTGCACATCATTGGGCCGCAGGCGACGGAGTTGATCGCCGAGGCGGTGACCGCCATAGAACTGGAAGCGACGGTCGATGACATGCTCTACATGATTCATGCGCATCCAACGCTGGCTGAGGCCATGCTGGATGGTTTCGGCAGCGTTGAAGGTCTGGCAATCAACGTCTAGGACGCTTTGAAATGAGGCCCGGCGAAAGCTGGGCTTCCAGCTTTTCCGGTGAAATGATCCTCTCCGTTCTCTATCTCGGACGCCTTGATTACGCCATAGGACTGGCGCTCCAGAAAACACTCGTTGAATTGAGACATCAGCAGCGCATCGGCAACGTTTTGTTGTTATTGGAGCACCCGCCGGTGCTGACGCTCGGCCGGAACTCCAGCCGCTCGAACATTCTTGCCAGCGATGAGCTGCTCGCCAGGCGCGGGGTAGAAATACACGAGATCAACCGCGGAGGCGATGTGACCTATCACGGCCCCGGGCAGGTGGTCGGTTATCCCATCTTCGACCTGCGCAGCTTCCATCCTCGTCTTGGCGCAGTGGAGTATGTCCGCAAGCTTGAGGAGGTTCTGATTCGCGCCTGCGGTGACTATGGTATTCGCACACAGCGAATTTCCGGCAGGACCGGAGTGTGGACCTTCGCCGGCGGATACATGCAAGAGAGAAAGATTGCAGCCGTCGGCGTGCACATTTCGCGGGGCATTACATCGCATGGCTTTGCGTTCAATGTCACTACGGATTTGCGGGATTTCGGCCTGATTGTTCCTTGCGGCATTGCCGACCGCGACGTGACGAGTCTCGAGCTGGAAGTCGATGCTTCCGTCGATATGGAAAATGTCATGCACGCCATATCCCGGTATTTCGGACAAGTCTTCGATTGCCAGGTGCTCTGGCTGGAATCGCTGGAGGACCTGTTGCCTGATCCTGCAGAGAGTCCGGCCCATGACACACCTTTGTCTATTCCTGACGAGGTAAAGCGCCTGCGAGGTGAGAAGGAATCATATTTCGCGTAAACTAAACCGTTTGGTCTCGTTGCAGCCGTCGGCCAAAACACAGATTTATAATCACAATTTGCGCACGATAAGGTTTTTGCAGCACTGCGGAAAGGGAATCCATGCCGACTGAAGTAATCATGCCCCAGATGGGGGAGTCGATTTTTGAGGGAACCATCACGAAATGGCTTAAAAAGCCCGGCGATGCCGTGCAGCGCGACGAGCCGCTCTTTGAGATTTCGACCGATAAAGTCGATGCCGAGATTCCATCGCCCGCGGCTGGCGTTCTTTCCGAGATCAAAGTTGCCGAGGGAACCACAGTTCAGATCAATACCGTCGTTGGCGTGATTAACGAGGCGGGATCATCTGAGGTTGCCTCTGCGCCTGCACAGCCCGCAGCGCCCAAAGCCGAAGCGGCTGCAGAACCGTCCGCGGCCCCTGCTACCACACCTGCTGCTGCCGGACCCGGAACAGAAGTCATCATGCCGCAGATGGGGGAATCGATTTTCGAGGGCACGATCACGAAGTGGCTGAAGCAAGTCGGCGATACGGTGCAGCGCGATGAGCCCCTCTTTGAGATTTCGACCGATAAAGTCGACGCCGAAATTCCATCGCCCGCGGCTGGTGTTCTTTCCGAAATCAAAGTTCCTGCAGGAACCACAGTGCAGATCAATACAGTTGTTGGAGTTATCGGTGGAACAGCAGGAGCCGGAGCGGCTCCGGCAGCACCTGCTCCGGCTCCTGCCAAGGCTGAAGCGGCGGCGCAAGCTCCAGCCGCGCCTCAACAAGTCGCAGCCAGCGTCAGTGAGCACGTGCGTTCGTCGCCGCTGGTCCGCAAGATTGCCAAGGACAACAACCTTGACTTAAGCCAGGTTGCCGGGAGCGGCGCGGGCGGTCGTATCACGAAGACAGACGTACTCGGTTTTCTCGAAAAGTACGGCGCAGGCGCCACAGTTCCGGCTCCAGTCCCTGCTCCGGCGGCTGCACCCGCGACTCCGCCAACGGCTGCCAAGCCTGCTGCACCGGTTGCGCCCGCCACGCCGGCGCTTCCGGGCGAGCTGGTGCCGCTATCGAGAATGCGCTCGATCATCGCACAGCGCATGGTCGAGTCCAAGCACACGAACGCGCACGTGCACACTGTTTTCAAAATCGATTTCTCACGCATTGTCAAAATCCGCGAGAAGGAGAAGTCAAAATACGAGCAGCGCAATGGCGTGAAGCTGACTTACATGCCGTTCATTTCACGAGCTGTGATCGCAACGCTGCGTAAGATGCCGATCGTTAACGCATCCATGGAAGGCGATGCCATTCGTTACCACCAGAACATCAACCTTGGCATCGCTGTCGCGCTGGACTGGGGCCTGATCGTTCCGGTTATCAAGCAGGCCGAAGAGCGCAGCTTCGTTGGGATTGCCCGCGCCATCGCTGATCTGGCGGAACGCGCCCGCAGCAAAAAGCTGAAGCCGGATGAAGTTGGATCTGGAACCTTCACGATTACAAATCCGGGAATCTTCGGTGAGCAGTTCGGCACACCGATCATCAATCAGCCGGAGAGTGCGATTCTCGGCGTAGGCGGACTCTTCAAGGAGCCCGCTGTCATCACCGACGACTCAGGCACAGACGCGATCGCCATTCGCCACATGATCCACCTGACGCTGGGCTTCGATCACCGCATCATCGACGGTGCCGATGCAGGGAAGTTCATGGCCGAGGTGAAGAAATATCTCGAAAACTGGAGTGAGGATATCGGCTAGTCCACGATAGACGGCATTGCAAAGGCAGGCGAAAGCCTGCCTTTTCTCTTTAGAGCAGATCTTTTGCTTGCAGCACGCGATGCACGGCCTCTTCCGGGGTTTCACCGATTGCCGAGAGATGTCCCATCTTCCGCCCGGCTCGCGGCAGGTGCTTTTCATACAAATGCAGCCGCACGCCAGGTACGGCGAGAGCGCGGTCGAACTTCGGCTCGCGGTCAAGCCAAAGATCGCCTAGAAGATTTACGATCGCAGCCGGCTTCACTACAGACACATCGCCAAGAGGTAAATCGCAGACTGCGCGGATCGTCTGCTCAAACTGGCTGGTTACGCAGGCGCGCTCGCTGGCATGGTAACTGTTGTGCGGCCGGGGAGCCAACTCATTCACAAGCAGCTGCCCATCCCTCGTGAGAAACATCTCAACCGCAAGCACGCCTTCAAGCTTCATCTGCTCGGCGATGCGACGCGCGATTTCCTGAGCTTGCGTTTCCAGTGAAGGCGAAATCGAAGATGGAATGACGCTCCATGCCAGAATCTGGTGCTCATGATGGTTGGCTGCAGACGGATAGCTCTTCAACTCCCCGTTGGGGGCGCGCGCCACCATGACCGAAATTTCTTTTTCCAGATCGAGCGCTTTCTCCGCGACCGCGGGACGCTGACCGAGCAGCCGCCACGCATCGTGTGCTTCTCCTTCCGGGGAGCCGGCAGCATTGCCAAAGCCGATCTTTGCCTGGCTTCGTCCATCATATCCGCCGCGTGCGCTTTTCAGAAAACAGCGGCCTCCCAGAGCGACAATGGCAGTTTGCAGGTCGTCTTCCGTATGAATTGCGCGAAAGTCGCCGACCGGAAAGTTATGTTTCACCAGCCACGTCTTCTGCAAAATGCGGTCCTGAATGATCCGCATCATGGCGACACCCGGACGCACGGGGGCGTACTTCGCGGCCGCTTCCAGGCTTGCCACGGCGATCTGTTCGATCTCCAGCGTAACAACGTCGCTGCCGCGCGCCAGGTCGGCAGCGGCGCGAGCATCATCCCATGAGCCTTCAAAGCAGGCGTCGACGACAAAGCGCGCTGGACAAGATGGATCTGGATCCATAACCTGGATGCGATAACCAAGCGACCGCGCAGCCATAGCGGTCATCCGCCCAAGCTGACCACCGCCAAGAATTCCAATCGTTGCGCCGGGGAGAATCGCGCTCACTGCGGGAGCTCCTCGCTCAGCACTTCTTGTTTGCGGGACTCTCGCCAGGCGCGCAGTCGCTCGCGCAAGTCCTGATCGGTAGTGGCCAGCACCTCAGCAGCAAATAAAGCAGCGTTCGCCGCGCCTGGCTTGCCGATCGCCAGCGTGCCGACCGGTACACCCTTCGGCATCTGAACAATTGAAAGCAGGGAGTCGATGCCATTGAGCATTGTTGCCGGGACCGGCACGCCAAGTACAGGAACAAGTGTTTTTGCAGCAAGCATACCGGGCAAGTGCGCTGCGCCACCGGCACCAGCAATAATCACGCGCAGCCCGCGTATCTCGGCCTGCTCCGCGTAAGTAAAAAGCCAATCGGGAGTGCGATGAGCGGAAACGACTCGCACTTCATGAGGGATGGAAAATTCTTTCAGCAGGTCAACGGCAGGTTTAAGCACTTCGTAATCGCTTTTGCTGCCCATCACCACGCCGACAAGCGGGGCGTGCTCCATGAATGTGATTATAGTGCCAGTGCAGCTTGCAATATTTGGAGCAGCCCTGCTTGTGCGCCGCGATGATGATCGATTCTTTACAGCTTGATTCCGATCGATCCGGCAAATTGTACAATTGCCGGCCAAACCGCTTTAAGGTCTTGGATCGTCGTTGCATCCAGCGAAAAATTCAGCGGATTTGTCACCACTCCATTGATATCGCCAAGTGTCTTCGCAACCGTGCCGAGCAACACACCAAGACCTGCAACCACACCGGGCTCAACCTTATCGGTTGCCGCCATCGCGCCGCTCACAAACTTGAGAACGTCTTCTGCAGCCACCTCAACCCCGTGTTCAATGCCGAGCAGAATGTTTGCCACTTCCTATTCCTCCTTGTTTGAAATGCTTGCTTGCTTTTGTTCAGGTACGAGTACTGGCCTGAGAGCCCTGTCCAGGTTCGCCGCCAGAAGATGGGTAAAACGGTAGAGCCAGCGATAGAAGCTGCTGTCTCCGGTTCTTGGCGGATCCATCGCGCTCACAGCTGCCGAGAACACCCACAGCGTGCCGGCTCCCGTCCAAAAAGATTGCGCAGCATCGACCTGCCAAAGGCCGAACTTCATAAAGCTCATAATTCCTGTTCACCTCCGTTTACCAATGAGAGACAAAACCGCACGCTTCGGGGATCGCATTTTGCTTACCCCACGGACCGGATGATTCAGTCTCAGAGCGGCACATTGACAAAGATTGCACTGGAGAATCGCGAATAATTTGGTGGTGTTGATCCGTCATACATTCGCACGTAATACTGTTCCATCGCGGCCTCACGCGGAATAATGAAGTTGCTGACCGGACTGCGCAGCACGAGGTCAGAATCCGTTCCCGGCCCGAATGACCAATCCCGTCTTCGCACCTCAAAACCGCCTCCTGAAGGAGGAGTAGCACCCGCATTCACTTGAATCTCGTTAGCTGTGATCGAAGATGCGCTCAGGGTCAGCAGATTTGCCAGCGGCTCAACTGTTTGCGGCTGTTGCGGCAACCAGGTGTCAACAGGCACCGTGGATGACGTTTTGATCGCAAGCGCGTCTGCCCAGTCGTTAGCAAACTGAATGGTGTATTTGTTCATCTGCGGCGATGAGCATGAAACGTCAATCTGCACGCTTCGAACCACGAGATTCGCACTCATATTTGCCGATGTAGCCGTGATCGCCAGCAAATCACCAGGCCAGATATCGCCTTGCGTCTCCATGTTCCATCCGGTGTAGCTTCCTTTCCAGGCTGCTGCCCGGCTCGACGATAAGCTAAGCAAAGCCGAAGCCGCATTCTCGCAATCAGCAGAACTCATTGCTTTCGGAGTTGTCACCGTGCCAATCCATCGAGAGGTTGCGGGAAGTTGCGATGAGTTCTGAGGAGATGTGCTGACAGAATTTGCCATGCGTGCCACGGCCCGGCGTTTTGTACGGTAGGAAATAAATATCTGTTCGCCCGCCTGCGGCACGCTGGTCGCGTAAAACCGAAGTTTTCCAGTCCGTTCAATCTTGCAATCCGCACCCTGTGCCGTGGTTCCGATCCGGCGGGTCATCATATTGCTGCCAGGCGGAATGCTCGTCACCCATTCAGGCCCTTCCTGCGTCACATCCACACTACGGATGCTGCAGATGAGGTTCGTGCTGTTCAATAACCCGAAGGTGCAGATAGAAGGCGTAAGGGCCATCGAGCCGTCATACAGCACAACAGGTGTCTGGCTCACGCCGTTTGTGGTGTCCTGTATTTCCAGCACCAGATTCACGCCGCAGGGAACTGCCGTACCACCCCAAAGCTCCGTGCCGGTATCACCCAGAGAGTAGTAAGCCTGCAGAACTCGCTGCATTTCCTTCGCATACATTCGAGTTCGCAATGTGTACATATGGCCCGCAACAGGAGAAAACGAACTCCCGGCAGGTAGCCCGGCTATCAACGGCGAAATGCTGGTGCTTCCATTCACCTGGCTTACTTGGAATCCCGCAATACAGTCTGCGGTATTTACGTCGCCGCCATACAAACCGCTCAGAATGCCCGTGCTCCCGGCATTCAGAATGAGCCCGTTTGCCTCGATCACCAATGAGCCGCCTAGCTCGAGATTGCCGTTTGCGGACAGGGTTGTCTCCCCATCCAGCCCGTTGCCTCCGGTGCAGGTCAGGCCGTTCGACGTAAGCGAGACATGGCCTCCTGGATCTTGTAACTGCCACAGGAGCGTGTTGATTGTCGGGGTCTGGAACAGGTCAACCAGCGGAGTGGTCTTTGAAGTAGGAGGAAAGAAGGGATCTTCCGTCAGATCAAAGAGAACTGTAGTCCCATCACCCATAAAAACTTCGGTTACATAAGCAGACGGCTCATCCTGCCCGCATACCGTTGCGTCATTGGCAAGCATCTTTACCATGGTTGCCTGCAGCTTGCTCACCTGGAGTGTTCCGTCCGCCTCATTGAGTGTGTGTGTGACATTGCCGACGGGCACCATGGTCAGGGCTCCGGAAATGACTCGATACGCATTGCGCGAAGTCGAAGCGAGAAGGCCAACATTCCCCGACCAGCTTATTCCGGGTTCAGTCGTAAATCGTCCTACAGTGCCTGTAGCCTGTGCGGTATTCAAAGAAAAGCGAGTGGAGTCCACCATATTAGTCAACTCTTCAGCAACTTGTCCGGCCGGAAGACCAAAACTGGACGTCATCAGCGCAACTCCCTGCATATCGAGCAGCACATCGTCACTCACAGCTGATACGCCCGCCTGGTATACGGGACCAGCTATACCTTCGCCGACGAGCTCCAGTGCGGGCTCACTGGCTACGTATCCGGTGAACAAAACAACTCCGCCATCATCGCTTACAACTACTCTTGCCAAACGCAAAGGCACCGGGAGGTCTGATGCCTGCGCCAGCGTGAAGGTACATATCGCTGGTTCGTTCAGCTGACGCTCGATACGCAGCGGAATCTTCGGGATTACCGCGCTCGTGTAATTCAGCACGCCTGAGCCATCCAGATTGTCGATTGTTAGGATCACTCGATCTCCTTACAGCGCTAAATCAGGGTTGAGCTGCCCGGAAGGAAGCTGCGAAAGCAAACCACTTGTTCGCCGTCATTACTGTCGGTTACCGGCAGCGCGCGAAAGCCTGCATTTAACGCGATGCGTTCCAGAGGCGTTGCCAAAACGTCCGCGCTTTCCTGTGCTCCCTGCATGGCCTGCAGGCGTGGATAATGAAAGATGAGGCGATCGCCCTGTTCTCCCGGCATCACAAAGACGGCCGACCATTCCTGAAAGAAGCTTCCCCCTTCGCGATCGACAAAGCCGAGTATGGGCTGCACTCTCATGCCGTTTGCCGGAGCGCCGGCCAGCAATGGCTGGGCGAGCTGCAATCCGCTTGCGGTTACCTGCGAAACGCGTGCCACGTTAAAGCTCACACGGCGTATATAGTCCGGATCATTGTTGACCGAGGCCGAACTACGTACATACGCAGCGAATACGCCGCTTCCCACAAAGCCCGTTTGCCCCGAATAGTCGATATCGACTGTAACCATGCAGCCAGCCGAAAACGATCCTGTATCGGTAGCGTTCAAAACGATATTCGTTGCAGTTGAGCCGCTCTGAACCGTGACGGCTGCGATTCCTTTTGAGCCGGACCCATTCGCGGCACTTCCACTTGCGGGCTGAATCAGATTCATGTGCTCTGATCCGGCGGCCAGCGCCATCGCCAGTTTGTTCCAGATCTTGAAGCGGAACGAAACGGTCGCGCCAGTCGTCTCGCGCACCTGGTATTGGGCCACACTTGGGATACCGCTGTTCAGCGCGCTCATGGAGCTAGTAGACCTGCGCGCGAAATTCTCAATCCATCCCAAATCAATCCACGGAACAGGCGGCGCATCAAGTGAAAATTGCCCTATCTGCGACGGGTCAAAAATCGACGGCGCTTGCTGCACGCGATTGACCGGCGCAAAATACGCGCGCACTCGGCGGTTGACGATCGGCAGCACTGCATAATTTGTAACCGCAGTTGTGCTCATAACTCGCCCTGCTCCTGAAATGCTAAAACAGCAATCTTTGCGATCCGTGTCAATCGTTCACGCTGCGTTGTCAGTGGCGAAAACTGCGGTTCGTTCCAAAAGACCTTGGTTCCCATGGCAACGGACGGCGTTTGCGTGAAATTCATTTTTTGCGCACAGTTAGGAGTGAGAATGGCAAGCAGCTCTGCATCCATCTCCTCAAGCGCACGCCCGCGATCAAGCCCTTGATTGGCTTGAGTACCACCGGTTGTGTAATGGATTTCGCACATCATCTGCGCCAAGGCATACGGCAGTTGAACGTCCGCGTTGAGTGCGGTCCAACGCAGTACAAAGACATCCGCAGGCATCTGCGCAACGACAGCCTCTGCTTCTTCTGCCAGGATGCCCGGCCTCTGCACGCCCCGAAGAGTGATCACCCGGTTCGGATTCAGGGCGGCAAGCCGGTTGCGCAGTGTTACATAAAATGTGTCTTTTGCATTTTCCATAGATGCCTTCTTCTTGATTAGCCAGCAGTCTGTAGAAGAGCGTGCGCTTCACGTAGCAGCAACCGATACAGATAAATCTGACCCAGCGACTCGGAAACAGAACGCGATTCAATCAGGAATTGAGCGCCGTTGATCTCGACTCCGGCAGACGTGTCGAACAACGCATCTGCCGACGTAAGCTGCAGCGCGCTGACCTGTTGTTGCACCGCAGAGGCAGAGATCAGAAGTTCATACTGGGCTAATTGACCTTCCTGCATTGCAACGCGAACTTTCCGGAAGATCGCGGGCGAAAGCGGGAGCTGCTGAAAGTTGGGAGCATCGATGCCTAGCTGCCCAGCATCGCTGCTATCGCCAGTGGCCGGCGCCACCAGCAGGGAAACAACCGTGCCCCCGCCAGCTCGGAGCAGAGCGTCTGCCATTAACAAAGGACTATTGTTTGGATTTCTAACGCTAAGATCTGCGCACATATCTCACCCCAGGCGGTTTGCGACCCACGGTTTCAACAAACTCTGTACCGTGCTGTCAATCAGTGTGTTCGAGAAGTACTCCATCTGCATGGTGTCGATTTTGCTGCTCTTCACATTCAGCCCCGGAGTCGCCTGTGCATTCTTCACGATCAGCGCGCAAGCAGCCATCACCGCATTGGGAATCGTGCTTAACCCCGCCGTGTACGTCACCTGCACTTCGTTGTAGGGCAGCCCAAGAACATTCATCGGGAAGATCAGCTCGCCTGTATCTGGAACAAAATCAACCGTCGATGGATCCATCTGCGTCCACGCGCCCGGCAACGCGAATGCCCATGCAATCTCCTCCTGCAGGGGATAAATCATCTGTCCACGTCGCGGACGCGCATACCGCGCCTGAATATTCACGAAAGGGGAAGTGGCTGGAGCGATTGGCGCAAGCGGCAGATAAGTCAACCGCACCGTTTGCGATCCTGCCGTCAGCCGTAGGCGCTCCATATACTGCGTGGGATTCAAGCTGATACGCCTGCAATGGCTGTCGATCAATGACGAAGCGACCGTGATCCAATCGTCCGTAGTGTCTGATGCAAGGCCGAAGTTTTCATAGTCTGTCGGCTGCAAATATCCCATAGTCATCTCCCCGGTAGAGTCGCTGTATGCTTCACATCTATGCATTAAAAGAAGCAGTGGGGCCAGGTTTCGCTGAAAGTGCACGGCTTTGGCTGTGCACAAAGCCCCGCATGAAAAAGGAGCTTTAGCCACTAAGGCAGTTCAAACTGACCCACTACTCAAAAAGACCGATCTTGAACAAAGATCGGCCCTCAGGTTATGTCACGCCGTCAGAAAAGCCTGCAGGCTAAAGGCTAGCGATCGACCAGCACCTGGTAGTGCGCATAATTCGCGCCCTTCACCACGACGCCGCCGAACTTCACCACGACATATTGCGAAGCCAGTGATCCAGGTATGCCAAGCTGGAAAACCCGCGGGGTCGGATCGCTCAACCAGTGATACTCGATCATGTCCTCGGTCACGATATAAGCCGGAAGAACAGCCGATCCCGAACCGGGAGTACCGGTGTAGCTCAACGTCCAATCCGGAATTAACGGCAGATCGCCAGCCTGCGTCGAAAGCGTCTTTACTGTGAATCCGGCGTTGATCTCGCGAGTGCTGAGCACAACATTGAAGTCTGTCTTCATCTCGCGGTCGATCAGATCAAGCAGAACCGGATTGGCATAAATCGCAGTGGGGCGCACAGCAAAGCTGCTGTTCGCGACCATCTGCGCAACGGTCGATTTGAGTCCATCGACAATGCTCGCCGTCGTCCCAATCGTGGTCGTATTGCCGCCCGCCACAATCTGTGGAGCAGCACCGAAATATTGTGCTGTCGTCGGAGTGCTCAACGATGTGTCGTTTCCGTTCCACAGGGCAATGTCATGCGTAAGTAACACGCCATCGACTGTGTCGACCAGGTCTTTAGCCTGCAGATACGCAAACTGCTTCTGCTGGGTACCCAGTTCAATGTCAAACAGGTTGTAGTTCAGCTGGGCGACAATTGCCTTCAGCGGTACGCTGCGCTCGACCCGCGTCGGGCTTACGATCGGTGCAACGATATTGCGTGGATCGACGAATCCAGCTGTCCCCGGATTTGGAATCGCCGTCTCTTCAAAAAACCGTGAAGGATGACCGGTTGCCGGCACCTGCTTGATGCGCTGCCCAAAAATGCCGCGGCGCCGCACAATGTCGGTGATCTCAGTCTGGTAAAACGGCACTTCGATCGCACCAGGCCCGATGTAATCAGCAGCTGCATGGATGTCGTAGAAATTTGCGCTCATTCGATTCTTTCTGCCTGTTAACAGGCTGAGGTAGTTGGTTTGAAAAAGGGCACGGCATCAACCGTGCTGTATGCGCTGCAAAAGAAAAGCGGCGTCAGCCGCTGATGTAGGATCGCGCCCGGCTTCAATACCGAGCACTACCCCGGTGCATTCTCAAACAGCGTTTACTGCGTCAGCATTCCAGCGCGCAGCAACTGTGCCTTCACGGCAATCCGCTGTTCCAGGCTAAGCCCGGTAAGAGCAGCATCCAGAGCACCTGCCTGAATGGAATCAACCATTGAGATTCCCTGCTTGGCCAGCAACTGCGTTGTCGAAGCGGGAAGCGTCTGGCGGGCTGCAACTGCCCGGCTGCTCTGCGCGCGAAGCTCAGCGATCTGCTGCTCGGCCGCCTCCAGCTTCCTGCGGAGTTCACGCTCGCGTTCGAGCAGTTCGCTCTGGCTCTCAACTGCAGCAGTCATCTTTTCAACCGCACCAGCGGTAACCGGCTCACGTTGCTCCAGCCAGGTTACAGTCCGCTCCAGCAGAGTTGCCGCTGAGCTAAGGCGTTCAATGCTTTCTCCCAATGAGGCGAAAATGTTCTCTGTTTCCATTACGATTCCTTCCTTGTTTGTGTTTGCCCAAAAGATTGCTTTTCGAATCGCCATCCTGAGCGTGCCGCAAGTCGTGCACCGGCGCGCTCCCTCTGCGGACTGCTGCTCCTGCAGCGGCTAGCTGCCAGGCGAAACGATGTATTCCGGTAAGCGGCTTTTTCCCGCAGCAGAATGGCCGCTCCGGTAAATGTGGCTCGCGTCAGTGTCCATACTTCAGCACGCATATCCGCCACATGCGCATCAGCCAGTTCATAGGACATACCCATGTGGTCAGCATCGCTCCGCCGCAGCTGCTGCATCACATCCGGAAAGTCGCGGCCAAACAAATAGCCGCTCACCCGCAGCTGATTTCCAAGCACATCAGCTTCGGTGATGATGCCGCACTTCGCGCGTGCATCGTGCCCGTCCCATTTGGGTGCATAATCAACGGCCATACCCAGCAACGATGGCAATGCCGTCCGTGCTGCCTCTCGCGTAAGGATTACCCTGTGTCCGCGCGCTCCCGATGGCGGTCGTGTACTCGCCTCGTCCACTACCGTAAGCACCCCTTCAAAGGAAGTCCGGTTCGGATGGTCTGCGACCTCCGGCATGGTGATCGCCATAGCTTCCAGTCTCATGTCTTCTCCATCCCTCTCATTGAATTCTGTTGATTGCTCGCTGCTCCTCTACCCCCTTTCTGCCATAATCTCTGTATCTGGAGCTGACGGAAGCGGCGCAAGACCACGCATTGATCGCACCTCATTCACCGTCAAAACACCGGCAGCCAGAAGCTGTGTCTGAACCTGCAGCTCGGTAAGTTCGTCCGGCGCGTCGAGTTCGTTGAATACAAACTCGAATTCACGCCAACCGAGCTTCTTCGAGAACAAATCACGAGTCAGATGTTCTGCCAGCAGCTTCGCTAGAGGCACTACAGCGCTCCGGAATGCCTCATCGGCCTGTTCAGCGGCAGTTGTCCGATTGACTTCTTGTTCGAGCCCCAGCAGCATAGGGGGCAGTGAAAATGCATTCCCTACCATGCGGATTAGAAACTCCTGCCAGTTCAGGCGAAGATCTGCATCCGTGCCGCTGGCGAAGCGCAGTACTTCCGGCTTCTGTTCCGTGCTCAGCAATGGAACCCTGCCTGTGCCTTCAATCTCGTCCTGCCACCACCGAATCAGCCGCTCGTGCTCCATTGGAGTTGTTTCATTGAGCCATAGCGCATACTGAACGACCGCGTTACTTGCGAGATTTCCGGCAAACCTGTGCGCAGCAAGAAATGTGTTCACCGTCTCAAACGCAACCTCCAAAGGTCCCAGGCCAAAAGGCGTATGCGACCGCGGATTCATCCGTATATAAATCAACTGGTCGTCGCGCAAGAAAATCTGAGTATTCGTACCGGGCAATCCAGTCGTCTGCGCGTATCGCATCGACTCCGGCTTACCATCCCATTTCGGATTAATCTCGATCGTTGCCCCGTCTACCGCCCATAAATCGAACGGTTTTTGGGCATCTCCAGTAAGTTCCATCTCGATAGCGCCAAAACCTCCGACAAGCGTATCTTCCAGCGCCTGTTCCATCAGGGTGCGAAACGAGTCCCCTGCATTGGGCTCTTCTAGCGCACGCCGCAAGACCTGCATGCGTCCCTGAGCATCGGCAACATCGGAGGCAGAAAATCCACGCTTCAGCCGTACCTGCCAGTCAAGGCTGGAAATACGGTCTTTCAGCACATTGATCGCTCTACGCACCAGCGGTGTCTCGGCAAAACGCCGCAGATTTACCGGCGTAGGCTTTGGCAGTGCATTCGAAGGCGTGCGATACGGAGTCAAGATCGAAGGCAGAGGCAGTGTCTTCCGCTTCGCAACCTGCGCTTCTGCCGCTTCCATCCCAGACTCTTTGCGTCGCCACAGTTTTTGAATCGAGTTCTGAACCTTCAACGTTTCGCTCCCGTCCTTTTCAAAAAGAAAAGGCATGGCGATTAGCCATGCCCTTCATGCAACTAGCTGGTACTTTCGGTTTTCGGAATTCCTACATCAGAGTGTCATCCTTAGCAAAGAAATCCACTTTCTACTTCAAACCGGAATGTTGATGTCAAACGTGTACCAGGGCTCTACACCCTCAATTCCCTCTGTGCCGTCTCCGCTATCCGAGGCAGATCATTTGTCGTCAGTACCCGAATATCCTCGGCCTCCATCGTCTCGACGGAAAAGCGATACTGCTCTATGCGGTCGGCATCTTCGCGATCCGCGCTCACCTCTACAATCGGCTCTACGACAGCGGTAAGTTCTAACTTCGCCTTTTCAACCCGCGCAACGCCTTCCCGAATGGCCGCACTACTGAAAGCCAGTACCTTAGGCAATTCGGTATCGCCGTCCAATGAGACGGCATGAAACATACGAACCACTCCATTTGGCCGGTACCCGCAATCAATGCGCAATGAATCTCCCGGTTTTGTGTAACCCGAAACGGCAATCCGTTTGCGCATCAAGTCCCATACGCCTGCGCGCTCGAACTGCGACCGCATCTTCGCGTGTATTGCCGTACGTCCGCTCTTACGTGCGGCCGCCTGCCTCTTTCGCGGCTCCACGTACACCCGCATCAACTCCTCAATGCCCGAAATCATCGACTCAGCCAGATACGCCTTGGGTTGGGTGATCTGCAGTGCATTAGAAAAAGAGTCTTCCAGCACCTCTATGAAAGGTGGCGCATCAGCACTCTGATGCGCTAGCCTCTGTCGCAACTCGCTTTCCAGGCTCTCGAGCATCTGAATGTCCGCATCCGGATCCATACAGCGCACGCGCGCCCAGTCTCGCGTAAACCTCACGGCAATCTGTTCCGATCGCTCCGCATCACGCAGGAGAACTCCAATATTTACAAATTCATTTCTCACCGCGTCCGCCACAAACTGGACGAGGTAGAAATCACATTGTTTCCGCGAACTCAAGCTCAATCACCTTATATGTCACAACCACGATCACATTATCGGCCCACGAACAGTATCGACCCAACCCGGGTCGGGAAACTGCGTTTCAACCACCTCCGTCGCAGCTTTCGTCCAATTTGGAAACGGCTTACGTGACGATTCCCGAAAGAGAGTAATCAATTCCTGAATACGGCTGCGCCGCTCCAGTAGACGCTCAATGAGCAGCTCAAGTTCTACTGGATTCCCGCCATACCATTCCGGAGGCACCGTTTCAGCAATAGACCAAATCTTCTGCGGATCAAGCTCTTGCACACGACTCAGCCAAGGCTCAAAGCTTTCCCACCCTATCACGCCCCGATACACAAGGTTCCGCGCATAGACTCCCCGAAGTGGTGCATCGACATACTTCCATTCTCCCGCATTAAAGCAATATCCCTGATCGATAAACGTGGCGGTGTAGCGCTTCTCTCGTGGTCGCTTGTAAAATACAGCTTGGCGTCCGTTAGAATTGCAGGTCCACTTGTCAATCACCAGCATGCCGGCAAACTCGTCGAGGTTCCTAACTTCAACCAGTCGATCCTCCGGCAGATAGTCGACCACTTGCCCCGGCATCAGACCGCCGATCAATCTTGAGCCAAACTGCAATCCTGCCCGGCACTGTTCCTGGCTCTGCCCCAAATCAAGGCTAAGCTCTTTGGAGTTTTCAATCAGCCAATCCGTAACCTCTACCACTTCGCAAGCCGGAACACTCAGCCCTATTGCTTCCGCTAACCGCGTCACCATCAATTCATTCGCAAGAACCCGAATGTGCTGCGGATTGTTCTGGAACTTGACGACATAAGGATGACCATCTGAAGCAAGCATGAGGTGGCTCTGCGCCCCGCCCCGCAATCGCCGAATCGCCTGTGTCGCCAAAACTGCCACCGTCTCTCCGCTTCAATCGAATTGTACCTGCTTCGCGCGAGCGCTAATACTTCAACACCGTATCTCGTCGCGCACACAAAGCGCCATCGCCATTGCCATCACGCAATCATCATGTGCCCCAGTGCTGGCACAAATCTTTCCGTTGCGATGTCGCACAAAACTGCGGCATTCCTGCAGCAAACACTTGCTGAAAAAGATCTCTGGGGTCTCTACCAGCGCCGCTGCCAGCGCACCCAGCATGCGCGGACGATGGATCACCGAAGTCAGCCATCCATCCTGTCCATTCTGTGCGTAGATATGAGGGTATCTACTCACGCCATGCAGATACGCCAGCACCCCGGACCCATGATTATTGCGTTCCACCACAAGCCATGCCCCGTTGTATTCCTTCGCCAGGCCGGCCGCTTCTTCGGCAAGCTCCAGCGGAGTCAGCCTTGCATGCAGTTCCGCGCATTGCAATCGTGTCTCTATCTCTAGTACTTGCGCGACAGAATAATCACCTTCGCTGCCGCCCCCCGCCGTGTCTACAGCAACCAGATAGCGCCGCCCTGGCACTGGCGGAAACCATATTCGCAAGCGTCCCCCGAGCCGAGTCGCAATCGGCTCCGGCAGCTCTTTGATTCGCGCATCCAGTGCCGCAACATCAAAGTAACAATCTCCACTGATCAGGAAACATTCGATGGGGTCTTCCGGGTACTCTTGCTTCGCCAGCCCGCGAAAGCCCGTGGCAATCTTTCTACGAAACCCAATCTGTTCAAGACTAAGTCCATGCCGTTCCATCAACCGTCGTTCGTCCGCCTGCAGTAACGCCTCGGGCACGCGCTCTGCCCGGTAAGCATCCTCCCACCACCACGGAAAGAAATGTCGGACCATGCCGCATTGATCTGCATTGTTCCACTCCTCCCAGAAGCAACCCTCAGCTCCCTTTGGGGTCGATTCCAGCACGAGCTCCCCCTGCGGCGGCATCGCGGCGCGCAATCCCTGCAGAGTCTCCTCTGCGTCACCGGGCCAGCGCGCCACCTCCGAGCAGTGCAGGTTGTGAATGGTCAATCCGCGTCCCGCATTGCCGTCGCCTGCAGTCTCTACCCTGTACTCACTGTCCAGTCCTGGAAAGACAATCTGCCGCGAACTGGCCTTCGAGGTACGCAGCGCGCCATTCCGCAAAGATTCCGGCAGTCCGTCAAGAAATCTATGGACATTCCGAAAAATTCCTTCTGCCGCCTCCTGTGTGTGAGCAACTTGTAGTGTGAGTGTCCCAGGCCGTGTAATCGTCTTCAGGAAGAACCGTCCCGCAACCCATGTGCTGATGCCCATCTGCCTCGATTTGAGGACGATATTTGTTCTGCCTCTTCGCAGCTCAAATTCCGTCTGCGCCCGATTGGGTCTGAACGGCACGACCTCGCCAGTCCGATCCCGAATTCGCAACAGCCGCTCTGTCAGAAAAAGGCCGGTAACTCTCCCATCCAATCTAGGCAGTGCATCATCCAGAACCTTCCCCAGATGAATGAGCTCATCACGATCGATTTCACTTTCCGGATCCTCAATACGCGTACCAGTTGTCATCGGGCCCACACACCAAAGTCCTCTTGCCGGCGGATGAGAGCACCAGCGAAGACGCCGTCACTCCCTGATAATTGATCGCTTGCGAACTCGTCGCTGTCAGCGTTACAGCATTGGAGGTGGAGTCTGACTTGATAATCGTGAACTCTTCGCCGGTTGGAGAAGCCTTGTCCGGCCATGGCGTGTAACAACTCGGCAAAGTTATCGTTTGCGCTCCGCCCGATGCATTGGCGATCACGTTTTTATTGGTTGCCGTCAAAGTCAGGGCTGTAGCCGTGTTAAGAATCGTCGAGAGAGCGATACCACCCTGGGTACGTAATGTTCCCTGATATGTAACGTTAAAAAACGGATTTTGCCCCGCGACATGTCCTTCAAACAGGTCCGTCTGATATCCGTTGTAAAGCTGAGCCGAATAAGTTTCATAATTTGAAGTGCCAGCTTTGGGCGAAGCCCAAACCGTGGCCACAGCGTTGTTCCCCGGCGCATTGTTGGATGCGCCTCCACCGGTGAATCCAGTAGTCGTCTCCGGCTCCAGCGCCTGAGCATAATTTCCGCAGCCGGTCAGGTGATGCACACTGGCAAATGTTGGCGGCACGCCAGAAGCTGAGGCATAAGTAATCCAATTCACTGACGAAGACATCCCCAGACACCCGATGTCGGCTATTTCTAATCCGTTGGTGACAGAAGCTGCGACATACGCCAGGTTAGCTGAAGGAAAACTGGTTAAGTCAGGCCACTGAATATGCCCGCCATGGATCGCCGTTCCATTGGCGCCTATATAAAAGGCCGCAATTGCCGGACTATCTGCATACGTATCCGTCCATACGCTTCCAGCGCCGCCCGTGTCATAAATCACATAGTTTGTCGCATAAGACGCGTTGCTTGCCGATCCACTCGTGGCAGTGTTGCTGCAGGGCGCAGTCGTGCAGGTGTAGGGATAGCCAAATCCATGGATCATATACCCCGTATTGCCGGTTCCTTCGTTGTAAACCCCGGCGATAAGCGCATTGCGTACCAGTATTGTGTCCAGGTGGCTGTCGATCGCCGTCAGCAGCATGTGAATCCCATATGCTGGCCGCGATGCCGGAGTAAAGTTTGCAGCGTTATAACTAACAGCAATGTTCCGTAGTAAGAAGCCCGATTGGTGTCCATTGGTCGTGCTTTCTTCGCCCAGCAGAATCCCTTCTGCCGACGTGTCGTTCACAGTCACGCTGTCAACCAGCAATCCGCGAAACCACTGGAGTTCCAGGCCATGGGTTGCATTATTGTTAGCAAGGATTGTGAAGTCCCTGAAAACGCATCCCTGCGCCTGAGAGCTGTTCCCCAGGAAAATCACATCTCCATTTAGATTTGTGGTTACGTTCAGGGTCGTTGCGCCCGCCGTGCTGTCTGCTGCATTGCTTGCACCCGCTGATCCAATAAGATTGACACAAGCGCCATTACTTGGTTCGGTAAGTGTGCTTGTCACCGCATAGTTGCTAGGCCCCAGTCGTATCGACTGGTTATGCCCTGTACTCGCTGCGAGGCTTGCAGCAGCACTCCAGGCAGCATTCAATGTTGCATAAGTACTTCCATCCACCGTAATCTCGCCGTTAAGAGATGCAGCAGTAAATGCCCCGCCTACAGTTGCTGCTCCACTCATCTTTACATTGGCCGTCGAGTTACTTTGGCCCGTAACGCTGAACGCGCTCACCCACTGCGTGCCGTTCCAAACATCGTATTCGTATCCCGCCTGACTTGTGATTCCCGGAGAACCCTTAAAACATATGCGGTTTAACGATTGGGTGCTGCCAACCGCCGGGGTGTCAAACCAGCAGTAGCTGTTCGCGAACTTCGTTCCTACCATCCACTGGTTATAGCCTCCATACTGGACAAACTGCTGCTCGTATCTCATAAAGAAGCCGCTCCCTGGCGTCCATGCGAGCCCCAGTCCTGGAACGGTTACAGAAGGCTGGGCTGAGTATCCGTTCGAATATGTGGGCACAGTCAGGTAAGAACCCCCAGTGATGTCACCGAGCTCCATGCGAGATGAAGGTCCAATCGTCTCTGCTGTTTCCAATTGATTAGCAGGGATGCTGTAGACGCCATCGAAGTTCAGTCCAGGATAGCGATGTACCGCAATCTCGCCTTGATGTGGATAAGAGCCTGAGGACGTATCAATATTGCGTATCGTCATTTTGGCGCTACTCAGGCCGTCAAGGGAATCCAGCGGTCCGTGCGCTGGATCCACAATCAGACCATCAGGTACGGGCCCAGTGACGATTTCGGCGCAAGTCAGGACTCCCGTCTGGTCACAGTTATCGGTATATCCACTGCCCGGTCCCTGGATTGCCTCGATATGCGAGTCTTCGATATCCAGCGCAGAATGCTGTCCTCCGGGTGCTTCTTCGAGAATCGATCCCGCTGGCCAGTCGCCACTCACCGTCGAGCCGGCAACATTGCGGGCAAGAACATGCATATTTCCGTCGGAGGTAAACCCTTGGACCTCAATCAATTCATATTGTCCGCGCTGGATGTTTGGGTTGTATTGTGACGGTGCCGTACTGCCAGAAAGAAAGTCCTGCGGCATGATGACATAATCTACGATTGAACCAGTTCCCATGTCGCCTGCTGATTCAAAGTATTGTGCCATCCACGACGTATCAGCCACTCCCACTACAACCGCTGTCGGAGGCAACTCGCCGGTCAGCTGGGTCTTTTCCAGTACGCCCCCGTTTACATAAATACCGGCATTTAACCGCGGCTCATTGTTATAAGGATACCCTTCCAGGTAGAAGTTTTTGATGCTTCCATAGCCTCCTGCGCGAAAGCCACTCATATACTTAAGCGGTTTAATTGATCCACCATAGAAGCTGTAATTCACAGCCTTTATAACTGTGATGGCCCCATGAGGGTCCGGACTCACCGGAGTCGGCCCGCCAGACGGTCCCTGATTCGGATATGGATAGGAATTGCTAGGACAATTGATTCCGTAGCAGTAATACTCTTCTCCATATCGCTCTGCAGTAGCTCCGGGTCCAATAATCTGGGTGTTGACGAAATAGCTCTCATTGATGTCTCCGGAAAGAATGATAGGCCAACGGACATAGGAGATAGATAAGTTGTCCGACCGAAACCGCTCGCTGTTGTTGTTTAGCTGTAAACCGCGCCCACCATGGTTCGACATCGAGATATTTGAAATATGAAACTGCGTGGCAGCATCGACTTCCAGCAGAGTGCCCGTCGTCGCATGCCCGCTGCCATCTAGCTGAAGATCACTTATCTGACCGTTGCATAACTCATTGCCAGCACAACTCGCAGAATAGACAGTAAACAGGTTTGTCTGCGCAGAGGTAAGTTGCAGGACGCTTGCTTCACCGCTGTCTCCCTCGACACATATATTGGCGGGAACTCGCAGAGTATTGCTCACTTTATAGAGGCCCGCAGGGATATATACACAAGGAGTAGATCCGTTGCTCCCAGCCTGAGGGTTCGCAACCGCAAAAGCAATCGCAGCTTCGATCGCAGCAGTAGAATCGTTGGTTCCTGTGGGATCGGCTCCACCGGCGAAATCCGTATGCCGTATGTCGACTCGCGGTAGCTTCGTCACTGAATTTGGAGTTCGTAGCGTCCCCGTCATGTTACCCCCGGCCAGAGGCACTGCCGTCGCTACAGCCTGATCCGTATACTGCTTCGTTGCAGCCTGGTTACTGGATGTTGGCATTCCCGAAAGCAGCAGGGGTCCTGACAGTGTGCCGCCTGTAAGAGACAGATAATCTCCGCTTAACGATGCGATCGATGAATCAACATATTGCTTGGTGGCGTCCTGCACAGCTACTGTCGCGGGTATAAGCAGTGCGCGGATAGAAGCAATGGACGCGCTTGCCGCCGCTGGAACAACCCAGTATTCCTTATTTACTGTGCCGTCATTAAGATGATAGGTCGCCGTGTAATAGCTTCCGGCCGGGGATGCTCCTGCGTTTGGCGCAAGGTTCAGGCTGACAAATCCATCCTGGCCTATGGTAACGGTCGTGCTACCCGCGGCCACCGCTTGGCTGTTAGCAGTCGAGAAAGCCGACCAGCTCACGATTAAAGCACCGGCAGCCGGTGTCCCGTCAGCTCGGTATACAACTCCCTGAACTGTAGTGGTTGTTATCTGCGCCTGAACAGCCGATAAAGCTAGGACAAATGACAGAATCCGCGTCGCATTCTTCAAAAACCAGCTCTTCTGGCTCACCTTTGCTCCTTTTTCCTCTGTCAAGCGCATGTAACTGCCGGTTCTAATCACTGGGCCTCACCGTTGTTGACTGCAGACTTCTGCTTATTGCGCTTCAAATCCTCTGCTTCTTTCAGCAACAGCCTTCCCAGACTGGGTGACTTGCGTCGCCGCGGAGAAGCAGACTGCACTTCTTCCTGCACCCCACCCAGGTCAAAAAGAAGCTTCGTATGGCGCACGCTTCCCTTCGTTGCTTCGGTCGCAAGCGTCGTCACAATCTGCCGATACTGCTGTTCAATCACCTCTTGCGCCGTTTTTCGATAGTGCTTGGGCTTAGTTGGCTTGGCATGCTCTGTCTTCGCTTCCTTCTCTGCAGGAGAATGTTCCAGTACTCTCGTATGTGCTTTAGTTTTTCTCTGAGTCGCCATAGCAAAAAAATAAAGGGAGGCGAAAATCGCCTCCCTTTTCTGTTTTCTTTACTCTTATTCTTAGAATAGCATTTTTAGTGGAAATAGTACGCCAAGTTATGGCTAACTATATTCCCTATGGTCTGAATAATTTACATAAATTTCCACACATTGCCCCCTTGACAGGTTTTCTATTAGTCAATTTCCAAGAGGTCTAACTCCAGAAATATACGGGACAATGCATCGAGTGTCTCGGCATATTTCCGCGTAACAGAGCGCAAGCTCTGTCCGATAAGTTGCGCTGTTTCCTCCTGCGTGTACTCCTGTAGGGCGATGCGAGCGATCAATTCGCGGCCAAATGGGTCAACGCGCTTCAAACATTTTTCAATATCGAAAAGAAATATCACAGCATCCTCAAAGCTGTGCATACGGTAACTTGAAGCTTTACCGCGAAAAACGCAGTTTCCTATCAGGGAAGGGACACGGCCGGTTTGCAGAGACACAAGCATGTATCTTCGCAATAAAAGCTCAGTGCGCTTCCTGTAAAAGGCAATTCCATCAGCTGGCGTGCTGGCCGAAACAGGATTAGTGTTTGCAGTTGCTGATTCTGCCCAGACATAAGGGAGCATCAATGCAGCGCTCATCGTATTCCTCCTGCACTCGCGTGCTGCATCGCCGTACGTCTGGACTTCCTCGGCCGTCCAGGCAGTCGCCTTGATCTTGGAGTTGGAAAGGCTCGCAATTTCGTCGAGCACGTAGCGCAATAAACCTCGTTCAACTCTTGGGCTCGGAACCAAAGGCCTCCGCACCCCTCACAGACTTTTAAATTCACGCGCAGAAACGTCATTATGTCTCCAAGGCAATAAAGGGCCCACAGTCTTGTTTGTTGAGCACAGCTGCTGCAGGCATAAGGGAGTAGTTACACCCAGTACGGCCTTTCTTGCCGCCGCTCCTGGTTGCATGTATTCCTGTTGTTGGTGGGAAGTAGGGAGAGAGACACAGATCATGGGGGTATAGAGATAACGTTCTCTTCTATATGTTCTCTAGTGCCTTCTTATGAGATACCAGCCAAATATTCCGCGCTAGCTCACGATTTCCGATCGCGCGCCCGGAATAGCCTTTTGCCCAGATTGCCGGTAAGAGCTTTCTGAACCGAGTGGCAAAATCTCAAAATGACATGCAAAAGTGAAACGACTCTATCCTTGCAACCGCAAATTGGTCAATAAATCGTCGGTCAGATAATAGGCGGCATCCATTTAGAAAGTCCCGAATCCCTCCGGAATCAAGGAAAGCAGCAGAGTAACTTTTCTTTGAGCTAAGTCAGCGCTTTAAGGTGTATTTCTCAAAGAAAAATTTCCACCGATGAATTTCTCACAGCTACACGAGCAACTCCGCCTGGAACTCTTGCGCCGCATCGAACGCGGGATGCTCAGTGGCACTTTGCTGGCCCGTCAAACCGGACTCCAACCCGCGCATATCTCCAATTTTCTTCATTGCAAGCGCCGTCTCAGCCTGGATGCGCTCGACCGTGTCCTCTCAGCACAATCGATCACTCTCGAAGAGCTTCTGGCGCAGGCGTCAACCCGGATTATTCAGTCCCGCAAGAAGAGTGCGGCGCCCACAAACAACATAGCGCTTGTCTCGCAAACCGTAGCGATGTACGAATCACACATACGAACGAGTTCCGTTTTGGAACTCATTCAGCTTCCTCCCGGATATCTCGATCACCTGCTGGCCCGGCGCTCACCCGAAAGAAGAAGCTGGGAAAGATTTATCGCGGTCCGGGCGAGTTACACGCAGGCCGAGCCCATGGCGCCGGCGGTCCTTCCTCACGCCATCCTCGTTATTGACCGGCACTACACTTCCCTCGTTCCTTACCGGCCGCCAATGCCGAGCATCTATGCCATACAGCGCGGAAGTACCATGCTGTTCCGCTATGCCACTCTTCTAGGAAGCAACATCGTTTTGCGTCCCCACAAAATTGAGCATCCGGTTGAGTTGATTGAAGTGAAGCCTGAAGAATCACCCGGCAGTTTTGTTGTCGGTCGCGTTTGCGTCAGCATCTCTGAGGTGTGACCATCTCACGCTTGCTGGAATTTTGGTAGCATCGCGTCGGAGGAGTTGCTCATGGACCAGTCAACGGCTCCGGTGAATGGTACGCGCCGGAATGAAGATATTGCTCTCGACCTGCTCAAATTTGTCGCCTCTACTACCGGAGTGGGCCGCGCCGCCGCTGCCTCACCCGGATTCGTTGCTCCCAGCGCGCCCAAGGCCGAGGATCAGGTCACGCATCTGCTTGAGCTCTATACGCGCTGCCTTCGTGTAGTTGAGGGGAAGGGGGACGCGCGTTAGCGCAGCATTTTGACCGAATTAGCAGTAAAAAACATCGCTGTCTGCGGCGCAGGTGTGTTCGGCTTGAACCATCTGCGCATTTACCGGACATTGCAGGAAGCGGGTTTTCCTATCAGGCTTGCCGCCATCGTAGAGACGGACATCCACAGGGCGTTAGCACTCAAACAGGAATGGGGAGTGCCCGTCTATGATTCGTTGGAGGCGTGTTTATCTGCCTGCCGGAGCAATGATCGGATAGACGCAGCCTCGGTATGCGTGCCCACATCGAGCCACTTCGAAGTGGCATCGGCCCTCTTATCCGCGGGGGTCGATGTACTCATCGAAAAGCCTATTGCAGCGTCTCTGGAGGAAGCGACCCAGCTGATTACCCTGGCAGAAATGCATCAGCGTGTTCTACAAGTGGGGCACCTGGAACGCTTCAATCCCGCAGTTACCGTGGTTCGCGGCCTGCTGAATGGTCCGATGTTTTTTGAGGCGCACCGGCTCAGTATTTTCAGCCCGCGCTCACTTGATGTGGATGTCGTTCTGGACCTGATGATCCACGATCTTGACATTGTGCTCACGCTCGCTCAATCGCCAATCAGCCAGGTGCATGCCGTTGGCCTACCCATTCTTTCGCCTAAAGTCGACATCGCGAATGTCCGCGTCGAGTTTGAATCAGGATGCGTTGCCAACTTCACTGCCAGTCGAGTCAGCACAGAACGCGTTCGCAAGCTGCGTTTCTTTCAGCCGCACCAGTATGTTTCAATCGACTATGCGCGGCAGGATCTCCTGCTTATAAGCGTTGATCCTCAGAAAGCCAGCTCACAGTTGGTTGAAGGACCTTCCGCTGGACTCAGCATGCAGAAGCCGCAGATTACGCCAGGCGAGCCACTGCGTTTTGAAATCGAATCATTTCTGGAATGCGTCGCCAACCGGAGCCGGCCTGTGGTTTCCGGAGAGGACGGACGGGCAGCACTGGAGTTGGCGTTGAAGATAACCGAGGAAATTGCGCGGCATGCCACTCGTGCCGGCCTCGATCGCTACACCAGGTGAATAAAATCCTTATTGCAGATTTTGTATCTGCGTCCCATTGGGAATCTTCAGCTCAAACTGGTTATCGGGCAGCGGCTGATTGACCGTCACCTTTTGGAAGGTGATCACGATCTGGTATTCCTCGAGCGGACGCTTGATGGTGATACTGCCGGGATAGCGGAAATCCCCAAACGATTCGTAAGGTCCGTACACAGCCTGAGTTTGAATATTTCCGTCTTTGTCGTAAATATCCTCCCCACTGGGGAGAAGATCCTCGCGGCCTACATGAATCACGCGGACCGGAACGAGGATATTGCTGTTGGCCTCTTTCCGGAATACCCCAAGGTCATATTCAGGCTGCAACATAAGCTGTTTATGCTTGGGATCGAGCACAGTTTTGGTGTCCGTCGTCAGTGAGAGCAGTTCATCCGACCCAATGCCGTGAATGAGCAGCGAATCGAAGAAAACATAAGGCCGCATATTTTCAAGCGGCTTCGCAGAAGGTTTGCTAACCGCATTCGAGCCAATAATGGCCTTATTCTCATGCGGGATCCACAGCTTGAAGGTCGAGCCGTCACTGGCCAGGTCGAACGCGCGCGTGTTCAGGACCGGAAGCAGCCCCAGGACGCGAAGCATCTCGGGCTTGCGCAGCAGAATAAAGCCGCGAACTGAAGTATAGTCTGTTACTTTGCCCTTCTGCGCTCCGCCAACCGATGCCTTGAACTCCACGGTCGCATTCAGCGACTGGATCGCATCATATTGCTTGTTAATATTGCTTACCAGTTCTTGAACGTCAGCGGATTCGACAACGCTGGGCATCTCAGGTTGTTGCAGCTTGCGGGTATGGCTCAAGCAGCCGGTCAGCACCGGCAGACACAGCGCTATTGCTTGAAACCAAAACTTTCGCATCAGGCCTTCACTCTTTAGAAAAGCGACTATAAACGAATCAACCGACTTCTTCTTCAACGCTCACGGGCGGCACGCTGAGCCCGCCGGTACGCCTGTACATTTTGTTCGTGTTCTTCCAGAGTTTTTGCAAAGCGCGAATGTCCCGAGGGGTCGGTACTTGCAGCCACAAAGTATAAGTATTGCGTCTGGGCGGGAGCCATTGCTGCCTTGAGTGAGGCAATGCCGGGGTTACAGATCGGTCCCGGTGGCAACCCTATGTGTTTGTATGTGTTATAGGGCGAGTCCCCATCAAGATCAGAGTGGTAAATGGTTCCCTTGTACGTTCCTTCCAGCAGATCGGCATAAATCACGGAAGGATCCGTCATGAGCGGCATGCCCTTGGCCATGCGATTGGAAAATACGCTTGCAACCACCGGTCGTTCGCTGCCGATAGGAGTTTCCCGTTCCACGAGCGAAGCCATGGTTACAACGCTGTGATAGTTCTGCGTCAAGCCGATGCTTGCAGCCGCCTGGCGAAACCGCTTCACCATCGCGGCGACGATCTGGTCGGCCGAGGTATGTCGTTGAAACTCATAGGTGTCTGGAAACAGATAGCCTTCAACGCTTTGTGCACCTGGGTCCAGGTCGGAAATCAATGCCGCATTCCGCTTGACCGCATCCAGAAATGCCTCTTGACTGCCCAACTGTGCGGCCTCAACTCTCTGCGCGATGTCAAACATGTTCGCGCCTTCGGGAATCGTCAGCGTTCGGGTATAGACATCGCCTCTTTCCAGCCGGGCATACACCTCGGACATCCGTGCCGGATGGTCAAAGCGGTATTCGCCAGCCTTCAGCGTTCCACCTTTTACCAGCCGCATGATATCGAAGGCATAACGGCTCCAGATCAGCCCATGCGATTTCAAAAGGGTAGCAATCTGCGTAGCACCGGTACCAGCCGGAACTTCCACAAACATCTCGTTATGAGGACCTGCCGGAATGTAAATCGCCAGTCCGGCGCATACGGCACATCCCAGCACTGCAATTACTGCAAAGAGTAGTAAACGTCGCAATTCCCACTTGACCCGTAAGTTCTTTTGATTCCCATTCTGATTGTATGATGCGGGTCTTTTTGCCCGCATTTCACCGCTTCCTTGTTTCGTGTCTCCGCTCTGACCCCGCACAATCGGAGCGAATTAAGATGCTCTCATGGAGCAGGATTCCATACCGCGCCTCTTAGGTCTGGACATAGGCAACCGCCGCATCGGCGTGGCTGTTTCCGACGAGCTCGGTTTGACAGCACAGCCCGTTCTGACCCTGATTCGCAAGAAACCTCGCGATGATCTGCGTTCGCTGGCCAGGCTTGCCCGCAAATACGGCTGCGCGGAAATCGTTGTCGGCAATCCGCTTCATCTTTCCGGCGACCAGAGTCGTCAGGCCGAAAAAACGCAGGCCTTCGCCAAACTGCTTGCCGATGAGACCCAGCTACCCGTGCATCTATGGGACGAGCGTCTGACCACAAGCGAAGCCCACCGCATTCTGTACGAGTCGGGCCGCCCGAGAGCGGAGCACCGCAAGGTGGTCGACCAGGTAGCTGCTGTGATCATTCTTCAAGGCTTTTTAGACGCTCGATCCTCAGGAACCGGAAACTGAGCTTTTGCGCGTGTTGGGCGCGCCTACCGCTCGACGCGCAGTCATCCTCCCGTATAATAAAAGCTTGGCGGTTATCACTGGTCAGCCGTGTACGAACGGCTCATGCCCATGAGCCGCAACGGATTATTGCATGCCCGAACACATCAAAAAGAAACTCCAGGAAGAGATCAAGCAGCTTGAGCACGAGCTGGCGCACGAACTTCCCCAGGAAATCAAGAAGGCCGCCGCGCTCGGCGACCTGAGCGAAAACGCCGAGTACCACATGGCCAAGCAGCGGCAGGAGTTCGTCAACGCCCGCCTCGGCCAGCTGAAGAAGCGCATGGCCGAGCTGGCACTGGTCAACCTCGCAAATATTCCTCGCGACCGGGTCGCTTTCGGCTCTACGGTTGTTGTCTATGACACATCCAAAGATGAGGAGATTGAGTATAAGCTGGTCACCAGCGAAGAGTCGGATGTAAACAAGGGATTGATCTCAACCACATCGCCGATTGGCCGCGGTCTGGTCGGCAAGCAGGTCGGCGACGTTGCGACGGTTGTGACTCCGAACGGCAAGCGCGAGCTCGAAATCCTGAAACTTTCAACGATTCACGACGAAGCGGAATAAACGCGGCATGAGTTCCAATAAGACCTGGACGAGCGCTTTTGGACGCGCATGCGGGGTGCTGCTGCAGGCCATTGTGAATGGCCTGGCGCTGACCCGCATCTCGCCCAATGTGCTCACGTTTATTGGGCTCATCATCAACACTGCGGCTGCCATCCTCTTCGGCTTTGCCAACGAGCACAACTACGTCCGCATGTTCCTCTACGCCGGGCTGGTCATCATCGGCGCCGGCATCTTTGACATGGTGGACGGACGAGTTGCCCGCCAGACCGATCAGGTCACGGTCTTCGGCGCGTTTTTCGATTCCGTCATCGATCGCTACTCCGATGTGGTGCTGTTCTTCGGACTGCTGGTTTTCTATGCCCGCGGCAACCGCTTTTTCTACGTCGTGCTGGCTGCGTTCGTGATGGTCACCTCGCTCATGGTGAGCTACACCCGGGCACGCGCCGAAGCGCTGATCGGCCACTGCAAGGTCGGCTTCATGGAACGGCCGGAGCGCGTCGTCCTCATCATTCTGGGGGCGCTCTTTAACCGCTGGGGGGCGATGGCTCCCGTGCTCTGGATTCTGGCCGTGCTCTCAACGATCACTGTCATCCACCGCATCAGCTACACCTACCAGAAGACCAAGCATCTGGCGCCGGTTCCGGAAACGAAGCCGCTTGCCTATAAGAGCGAGCCGGTCGAGGCTGCGCCGGAGTTGCATTCGGCCACGACCGCCCCTCGGGTCTGATCTGTCACACGCCTTTACTTCGACCGATGCGTTCACGCACTGCCAGAAAACATGCCCACCTGCCCTCGCAACGGATATCATTTGGAATGAATGACTAACGAAGGAAATTGGGCGACGAGAGGCTTGACAGGCATCGTCGGGCGGTTTGGAATACAAGCATTCGCCATTCAGAACCGAACCAGAAGTGCAGTGACGGATCGCAGCCAATTCTGGCTCGACTTTCCACCATGGCTGGTATCAGGCCGCTGAGATCCTTCGTCGCTTCGCTCCTCAGGATGATGGCATGGGATAAGCAACGTCCGTGCAGTTTTTGATCCGCTACCGCTTGAACACTCGCTGTGATAGCATCGTCAATCTCTGAAGACGCCCGGTTTTTGTGGGCGCCTGCTGGCCCTGATGGATGCCGAGGACGGCAGATTCGGTGAACGGCTGACGCCGCGCTCTTTCGTCAGCGAGACGCCGCAAGCGACGCCTACGCGATTTCCCTGCCGTCACGAGAAATTGCAGACTTCAGGGGCTAAAGCCCAACGGGTTAGATGGGTTTCATTGCGAGGGCCGAAGTCCTCGCCTGGTCTGCGAGCGGCTCTTTCACCGTCGCTTGAAGCGCGGAGCTTCTACCCGGGCTGCGCAAGCGAAACGGCCGTCCGTTCGCGCGCTTCTCCTTAAACTCGCTCGTGCTCACAGACACTCTTTGTTGACCCGTCTTTTCGCTAGCCGATTATGGCTGACCAGTTTTCAACTGCTCGACTTCATTCGCAGCAAGGGGAATTCACGATGAAAACGTATCAGGGAAGTGAGATTCGCAACGTAGCTGTAGTAGGGCATGCGCACAGCGGAAAGACGACACTCGTCGCCGCTCTGCTGCATGCCGCCAAGATGACGCCGAAGATGGGGCGCGTGGAAGACGGAAGCGCCACGACCGCCTATGACGAGGAAGACGTCGCCCGCCGGACCACGATGCTGAACGCCGTGGCCTTTGCCGAGTGGAATGGCGCCAAAGTCAATTTCATTGATACGCCCGGATTCCACATGTTCGTGCACGAAGCCCGCGCCGCGATGCTGCCGGTGGAGGCGGCGCTGGTTGTCGTTAACTCGGCCTGCGGCCCGGAGGCGATGACCGACCGCGTCTGGAAGTATGCTGACGAGTTCAACCTGCCGCGCGTCGTTGTTATGAACCAGATGGACCATCCGCGCGCCGACCGGGAAAAGATGCTGGAAGCCATGCGCGTGCGTTATGGAAGGCACCTGATTCCCGTCCAGCTGCCTATTGTGGACGACAAGGGCTTTCAGGGGGTGGTGGACCTGGTGACGATGGAGGCGTTCTTCTACGCGCCGGACGGCGACGGGCACGGCAAGATCGGCGACATTCCGGCCAGCATGGCCGAGGAAGCCAAGACCGCGCACGAGACGCTGGTGGAACTGGTGGCCGAAGGCAAAGACGAGCTGATGGAGGAATTCTTTGCCGAGGGGACAATCCCGGAGCAGCACCTGATTACGGCGCTGCACGAGGCGATTCGGGAAGACCGCATCTTTCCCGTGCTCTTTGCCAGCGGCGGCACCAATGTCGCGACCGATCACCTGCTCGATTTTCTGAAAGTGTATGCTCCAGCGCCGATTGAGCGCGCGCCTGTGGCTGCCCGCGCCGTGCTGCAGGCCGTGGCCGCGCATGGAAACGGCGAGGTCAGCGAGAGGCAGCCCGAGATCGTGATGCGGCCCGTCGACGACAAGGAACCGCTGGCGCTTTATGTCTTCAAGACCATGACCGATCCCTTTGCCGGGCGTATCTCGTTTTTCAAGGTTTTCTCCGGGACGTTAAAGAACGAGGCGAGCGTCTGCAATTATTCGCGCAAAGGGTCGGAGAAGTTTTCCCATCTCTCCGTCATGCAGGGACACACGGCGGTGCCGGTTCCCGAGTTGCACGCAGGCGACATTGGCGCTGTGGCCAAGCTGCGCGACACCTTCACTGGCGACACGCTGGGCGAAAAGGGACACGAGATTTTCTTTGAGCCCGTTGGGATGCCGGAAGCGGCCATGACCTACGCGATTGAGCCGAAAACGCGCGCCGATGAGGACAAGCTGGCCCCGGCGGTGCACAAGCTGATGGAAGAGGATCTTCTGGTGCGCTTCTATCGCGATCCGCAGACGAGTGAGTTTCTGATCGCGGGAGCGGGACAGCCGCATATCGAGTCGCTGGTATCAAAACTGCGCAAGCGCTACCACACCGAGGTGACGCTGAAGGCGCCGAAGGTTCCGTATCGCGAAACGATTCGCGGGCGCGCCGAGGCACAGGGCCGCCACAAGAAACAGACTGGCGGCCACGGCCAATATGGCGATTGCAAGATCAGGATGGAGCCGCTGGCGCGTGGGGCAGGCTTCGAGTTTGAGAATGACATCTTCGGCGGGGCCATTCCGAGGCAGTACGTGCCAGCGGTCGAAAAGGGCATTCAGGAGTCGGCTGCGAGAGGATTTCTAGCCGGTTATCCTGTCGTCGATTTCAAGGTCACGGTCTATGACGGCAGCTACCACGAGGTCGATTCGAACGAACTGTCCTTCAAGCTCGCGGGGCGGCTTGCCTTTCGCAAATGCATGGAGCAGGCTAAGCCTGTGCTGTTGGAACCGGTCATGCGGGTCGAGATCGAGGCTCCGGAGGAGTTTGCCGGGGCATTGATGGGCGACCTGAACCAGCGTCGCGGCCGGGTGCAGGGCATGGAGAGCAACAATGCCAGCACAACCATTCG
>Ga0335073_10000817_pt1 | contig 40869 bp, 25 predicted proteins | sample Lox_Sample_22_FD_207093 | JGI IMG/M metagenome (GOLD analysis project Ga0335073, IMG submission 207093) | Soil microbial communities from Loxahatchee National Wildlife Refuge, Florida, United States - Lox_Sample_2.2 | ecosystem: Environmental > Terrestrial > Soil > Wetlands | place: USA... | reverse complement strand
AACCCTAGTCACCCGCGACAACCTTCATTCCCCCAAGGTAGCAAGAATGTTGAGCATGGACTGGAGGAATGACGGCAGGAGCGGCCAATGACAGGGAAATGGAAATGGCTCGTCCTTCTGGCGGTGCTCGTTTCAGTGGGAATAGGCGCGTGGCTGATCTACCAACGTTCACCTGAACTCGGCTTGCCTTACAGAGATTCTTTTCGAAGTGGAAGCTCCGACGAGTGGACTGCGTACGGCGGCACTTGGCGCGCGGCCCAGGGAGCAATGCGGAATGAGTCCGACGAACGCGGGGCGAAGCTGATGACCGGCTCGCCCTATTGGAAGAATTACACCATCACCACTGACGTGGAGCTGCTTGGACAGCAGGGTGATGCGGGCGTCATTCTGCGCGGCAGCGATGAGGAGCAAGGAGTCGATTCATATTCCGGCTACTACGTTGGCCTGCGTAGCAACGACGGCGATTTGATTGTTGGTCTTGCCGATCACGGCTGGCTGCAACTCGGTGGCGTGCCGGTTCTCGGTGGAGTGATTCCGTTTCACTGGTATCGGTTGCGTGCAACGGTTCAAGGATGCCGCGTTTCGGCAGTTGCCGTTGACAGCGTCACCGGAAAAATCACTTCACTCAGCGTGGACGATGGGCTCAACTGCTTTCAGCGAGGCAGGGTCGGCATAAGGTCTCACTCTTCGGGCGGAGCATGGAGGGATTTCTCAGTCACCCGGGTGAATGCCGCCGATGTGTTCCCGGGTCCGGAAAAAGCTTCCGCCCATGAGCCCCTTGCGATCTTGCCTTACGCGATTGACGAGCCTGTTTTGAACGGAAGTAACGGCCGCACTGCAAACGGAACACAATCTACCCAGGGAACGCCCCTGAGATCCGCTCCAGTGGAGACAATCGCCAGCTTGAAACTGGATCGCAGAATGGCCCGCACAACGGTGCTGCGCGGCACAGTAGTCCTGACCTCTCCAAGGCTCTACGTCCAGGACACCACCGGTGGAGCGGCAGTCATCGGACCGGCGCTCCCCGACCTCAAGTTAGGCGACGAAGTAGAAGTCCAGGGCGAGGTTGATCTGCGCGGATACAGCCTCACCCTGCAGCATGCCCAGGTCAGACTGCTGTGGGCGAGAGCACCGCTGCCTCCGGTCGCCGTGACTGCGAATCAGGCCGCCACAGGGGCATACAACGCCATGTTCATTGAAGTGGACGGCATGCTGGCCCATCGTTCGACCGCCGCGAATGGATCGCTGCAGCTTGATCTCACCAGCGAGGGCCAGTCATTTCGGGCAATCGTAAATCCTGGAAGAAGCAGTGCGTCCCTGCGCAATGTCGCGGCTCAAAGCAGGCTTCGTGTTCGTGGAGTCTGCGTCGTCGATCCCGAACTCACGGAGAATCTGGATCCTTTCTTTTTGCTGGTGCCCTCGGGCGACGACATCGAGGTACTGGCTGGGCCGCCGTGGTGGAGCGCGCGGAGCCTGGCTCTGTTCGGCCTGGCCGCCATGATCCTGTTTCTGCTCGGTCTGTTGGTTTATATCCGTATAGATCATTGGAGGTTGCAGGCGGTGCTCGATGAGCGGGAGAGAATTGCGCATGAAATGCACGATTCACTCGCGCAGAGCTTCGTGGGTATCGGATTTCAGTTGCAGGCGATTGCCAATGGACTGCTGCGAGACATCCCGGAGGCGAACCACCAGCTGGAACTGGCTTCTGAGCTTGTGCGCCACAGTCACGAGGAGGCGCGCCGCAGCCTGATGACCCTCCGCCGCGAATTCCTGGTTGCCGAGCCGCTCCACAGTGCTCTCGAGCGGTTCGCGCGCCGCATCGTAGTGTGCGGGTCCATTGAAGTGCAGCTCCATGTAAGCGGCCAGGAGAATGGGCTTCCTTTGGCCCTCAAGGATGCATTATTTCGAATCGGACAGGAAGCCATTGCCAATTCGTTGGGGCATGGATCGCCTTCGCTGATTACGATCGCCACGGACTACGGATCGACACAAGTATCGATGGCGGTCCAGGATAACGGAATGGGCTTCGATCCTGCCTTGTCAACCCGCGGCTTTGGTTTGCAGGGCATGCGCAAGCGCGCCGCGGGCATCGCCGCGACCATGGAATTGGTCAGCTCTCCCGGGCACGGGACGCGGGTCGTGGTAACCGCGCCGATGCCATCCCGTCTGCCGCTCTGGCGGGTGGCGCGGTACGTCAGAATCTTTCGGTTGCGAGGGTCCCGAGATGAGCAAAGAAGCGAACGGCAAAATCAGTATTCTTATCGTTGACGATCATCCGGTCGTCCGCGTCGGCCTGGCCAGCATGCTTCGCACGCAGGAGAGCCTCAAAGTCATCGGCGCCGCGTGGAATGGGCAGGAAGCGTTCGCGATGATCGAGCGGCATCAGCCGCAAATCATGCTCCTCGATCTCCGTATGCCCGGCATGAATGGCGTCGAAACGCTGGAGGCGCTGCGCTCTCTTGCCAATCCTCCGCGGGTGATTGTGCTCACCAATTTCGAGACGGACGAGGATGTCTACCGCGCGGTGCGAGCGGGAGCGCAGGGCTATCTGGTCAAGAGCACTTCACCGCAGGAAATGTTCGAAGCAATCAAAACTGTAGCGTCCGGCCGGCGCTACTTCCCGGCGCACATCGCGACCCGTCTCGCGCAGCGCATGTCCAGGTCGAATCTTACGGCGCGGGAGCGAGAAATCCTCGAGATGATGTCCAAAGGGCTCACCAACAAGCAGATCGGCGCGGCGTTGGACATAAGTGCAAACACAGCCCGGAATCACGTGAATAACATCATCGAGAAGCTCGATGTGGCCGACAGGACGGAAGCCGTAACCACTGCGATTCAGCAGGGCCTGCTCGACGTTCAAGCATAGTCCAACTTACCGCCTTAGATCCGTTGCCTGGCAGCACTAGTTCAATTGAACCATCGCTTGGTGGTTGCGCTGACTCATGTGTGTAGTTGCTTCGCTCGGATAGTCTCCGTTAGTCGCTAGCGTGGGTCTTTCCGCGAAAGCGAATAATAGCGCGGAACCATGTAACTGTTTACAGAGACAGAGATCGGCAGATTCAAAAGGATCGCATCGAAGGAAACATTTTCGGGAGGTAGCAATGAAATCTTTAAGATTTGCAGTGTTGGCGCTCCTGGTCATGCTGTTCGGCTTTTCGCTCACTCTCCGCTCGAGCGCACAGACCGTGTTTGGCACCATCGCCGGAACGATCACCGACTCCACAGGTGCGGTTGTTTCAGGTGCCAGAGTACAGGCGATCGACGAAAAGACAGGAACGACATTACAGGCGGTCTCCTCCTCGGCCGGGACCTACCGGCTGCCGCAAGTTCCGATCGGTACCTTCGACATTAGCGTGAGTGCGCCCGGCTTCCAGACGGAAAAGCTGACTGGAATCCAGGTGAACCTCCAGGTAATCTCCGCAGTGAATGTCACCTTGAAGGTGGGCACGGCGACCGAGAGTGTCACGATTGAGGCCAACGCACCGCGCTTGCAGACAGAAAGCTCGGACATTTCCGGCACAATTACCGCTGATCAGTATCAAAAGCTCCCTTTGGCGCTCGGCGGAGTAGGTGCCTTCCGCTCGCCCGAGGCCTTTATTTTCCTGTTGCCCGGCAATACAGGCCCCGGCACCGCCAACAGCCCGAACGGCATTTTCTTCAGCAAAATCGCAGGCGGACAGGACTACGGCGCAGAGGTGCTGATAGATGGCGTCAGCCAGCAACGCAGTGAGAACGGTTCCTCCTTCGACGAAGAAGCACCGTCGGTGGATGCGCTCCAGCAGTTAACAGTAACGGATGCCCTCCCCCCCGCTGAGTACAACCGCACCACTGGCGGTTTTGAGAACTTTGTCACCAAGAGCGGCAGCAACGCTTTTCACGGCTCCGGCTATGAAATCCTCCGCAATACGGCACTTGACGCGAACCTCTGGTTTAACGGTGGCAATAGAGCTCTGCAGTGTGTAGGCGCCAACGACACACCGGCCTGCGCCGCTACCTTCGCCACACCGGTTGACCGCAAGAACGACTATGGCGTGACTTTTGGTGGTCCAGTCTGGATTCCGAAGGTCTTCAATGGAAAAGACAAGGTGTTCTTCTTCTTTGCCTGGGAGCAATTGAAGTACAGCCTCGGTACGACCAACATCACTACCGTTCCAACTGCGGACGAACTGGCGGGTGACTTCTCGAACCCAGCCCTGTTCAACCCTTCGAACGTAGTGGGTACCAACCCCTGCGACGGCAGCCCCGTCTATCAGGGTCAGATATTCGATCCTTCGACCACCAGAACGGTCAACGGCGTGGAGTGCCGCACCGCGTATCCGGGCAATAAGATTCCTGGGGGATTCTCTCCCGTGGCGCAAAACCTCCTGAGCTACTTCCCGGCGCCGACCAACGGACAAGTCTTCAACAATTTCTCTTACTCCAGCACCGCACCGATCGAGAACACGACACTCACGGTGCGCATCGATGCCAACGTCACACAGAAACTGAAGCTCTGGAGTTCCTACAGCTCACGCGACAACAACCGTATCTCCGGAGCACCTCCGGGCCAATTTCTGCCGTACCCAATCGACTATCAGACTTGGAAGCAAGACTTCGAAACTCACTTCTGGCGCCTGGGACTGGACTGGGTCATCACGCCCAGCCTGTTAAACCACTTCATTTTCGGAACCAACCGCTCGAACAGTATCAACTTCGCGGTGCCTGCTCTCGAAGGGAAGAACTGGTTCCAGATGCTTGGAATCAGCAATGCTGTGAGCAATAACTTCCCCGTCATCACCAATGGAGTGACTGCGCAGGAGGGTATGCCGAACAATGGCGACAATATTGACAACGGATTGCGCCTGGTGGACACAGTCTCGTGGCAAAAGGGAGCGCACAGCCTCGCGTTCGGCACCGACATTCGCTACCAGCAGTACTCGCCAATTAACAACAACTCGCCGTCAATCAACTTCTGTGCGGCGCAGACCTCCGGATATCAGGGGTCGGGCAACAACGGCAACGGGCTGGCCAGCGAATTGCTCGGTCTTGCCTGCGGCGGAGCCCAGAACGTAATTGCGCATCAGTCCCGATGGATTTCCTGGTACTACTCCGGATATGTGCAAGACGACTGGAAGATCACAAAGGACTTGACCCTCAACCTGGGCGTGAATTACAGCGTCGATGTGCCACGGCACGAGGCGCTTAATTACACATCAAACTTCAGTCCCACCGCCTTGGATCCGGAGTATGGCGTACCCGGCGCATTGGTCTTCGGCACCACTTGCAACGGCTGCAACACGAAGTGGGCGGACACCTACTTCAAGGACATCTCTCCGCGTATCGGCTTCGCATACACTCCGCCGTGGCTCAATGGAAAAACTGTGCTGCGCGGCGGGGGAGGAATCCTCTATGGCCCGCTCCAGTACGACGACTTCGGCGGTTCAATGAACGCCGGGTACAAGTCCAGTCCCGCATTTCCCTCGAAGAACGGCTTCGACCCCTCCTTTGTGATCGATGCCGGGTATCCGGCTTTCCCGGCTCCGCCTAATCTCGATCCGGGCCAGTACAACGGCGTCTATCTCCCGGGATCCTATATTGAGAAGAAAGCCGGACGTCCAGCCGCGATTTACAACTACACCATGCAAGTACAGCAGGAACTGGCGACGGACCTGATCGCGAGTATCGGCTATATCGGAGCGGTGGGGCAAAACCTGCAAGCGAATAACCAGAACATCAACAACATCCTGTACGACGATCTGAAGCTTGGCAAAGAGCTCGGCCAGCAGCTGATGAACAATCCTTATGGAGTGCCGGTTCCCTTCGCCGGATACTTCAATCTATGGGGCAACGGAGTGCAGATTCAGCAGGCGCTGAGACCGTTCCCTCAGTACGACTTCATCGACTCAGGCTGCTGCCTGGAGGCGACCGGGCACTCAAGCTACAACGCAATGCTCTTGTCTCTTTCGCGACGGTACCGGAATGGCCTGAGCCTGCAGGTGTCTTACACCTGGTCCAAGAACCTTAACGATACAGATAGCGCCCTCCCCAACACCAATCCTGGCCAGCCGCAGGTTCAGAACTCGCAGAATCTGCACGAAGAGAAAGCGATCAGCGTTCAGGACATTACAAACACCTTTGTTGCCAGTCCCTTTTACGAATTGCCCTTCGGCAAAGGTAAGCCGTGGATGAATCATGGAGCGGCAAGCTATTTCCTAGGCGGCTGGCAGATCGGGGCGATCCTGCGTTACCAGGACGGGCAGCCCATGCCGTTCTGCTGCACAGTGGGAATACCGGGCTGGCAGAACTCCACTCGATACGACTTGGTTCCCAACGTTCCGATCAAGAGCGCCGTCTACCGACGAGGGTGGAAGAACATCAACCCGTTCAATACTGCAAATGGAAGCGATCCAAATGTAAACAGCTTCTTCAACGGATCTAACACAAGCGCCGCGGCGGCCTACCACAATGGAGCAAAGCCGGCGTTTATCGATCAAGTCGCTGCGGTGAACGCATCGTCGGCTAATTTGCCCTACACACTGGGGAACACACCCCGCGTGACCGGCATACGCATGCCAGCGTGGATGAACGAAGACTTTAGCTTTATCAAGGTCACGCCGATTCACGAGAGTGTGAATCTGGAGTTGAAGTTCGAGTTTCTTAACGCATTCAACCGACACCTGTTCACATCTCCGGACGATAATCCGGCGGACTTTTTCTTCGGCATACCGACTTCTCAGGCTAATTCGCCGCGAGCGATACAAGTGACGGGAAGGATCAATTTCTAGCCAACTGGCCTCCCAGGGAGCGTAGCTATCAGTCTGCGCTCCCTATTTTTTGTCCAAAAATCGCGGCGCGGTCGGCGTGATGCGGCTTCTGGATTTGACACGCCAGCTTTGCTCTTCTAGCTTGGGCCTAAGTTCTATGCGGTTTGCGAGTCATCGGGTTTGTTGGCTGTTCGCCGGGTCACTAATTCTTCCTGGGATCGCGCTTTGCCAGTCGGCGCCGGATCAGTTGCAGTCGCTCTTTCGCGAGGGTGCGGAACAGATGCATGCGGGTGATGCCGCGGCGGCAGAAGTGGCCTTCCGCAAGGCCACGGAGTTGGATCCATCTTTCGCCCCCGCTCACCTCGATCTCGGCCTGGCCCAGCTCAAGGAGGGAAAACTCGTTGAGGCGATCGCTTCGATCGAAAAGTCCCTCAAGCTTGATCCTGCTTCGCCCGGAGCCCATCTCTTTTTGGGGATCGCCGAGTATCAGAGCAACGACTCGGAGGCTGCACTTCGCAATCTGCACCTGGCCCTTAAGGAGGATCCAAACAACGTACAGGCCCTGACCTGGATCGCCATCGTGGAGCTGAATACAGGCCATCCCGAGCTGGCGAGCGAACCTCTGGATCGTGCATCCGAGCTGGCTCCGAAGGACGAAAATGTTCTCGACTATCGCGTCCAGGCGCACATGGCCGTCGCCAAGCAAAGCTATACGGCGCTCTATAAGCTGGATCCCGCATCGTGGCGTTTGCATCGCCTCAACGCCGTGATTGACGCGCAGGCCGACGACCACAAAGGTGCAATCGCTGAGTATCAGCTGGCTATCAAGCTCGCACCAAACGACCCTGAATTGTACGAGGGCTTAGGTTGGGAATATCGCAAGCTGGGACAGGCAGATGAGGCGGCAAAGGCGTTTACAGAGCAGTTGAAGCTGTCGCCGGGTAATCCTATTGCCATGTACAACCTTGGCAGCGCCCAGGTGGACAGTGGGCACGAGCGTGAGGCTCTTCCGCTGCTTCAGCAGGTCGTCAAAATATACAACCACCCAACCGGGGCCGACTACTACCTCGGGAGGGCCCTGGCGGCAGAAGGGCAGGACCAGGAAGCGGTCCTCGCCTTTCAGCGTGCCACTACGCTCAATGGAGAAATGCAGCGCCGAGCGTGGTATCAGCTTTCGCAGGTCTACCGCCATCTTGGCAAGGCCGAAGAGGCGCGGGCCGCAGCCGTAAAATTTGAGCAATTGAAGAAGGCTGCCGATGAAGCCAGCGCAAGGGAAGTGGAGGACTGGCGCAAACTGAACGCTGCCAGCGCAGCGGCCTTGGGAGATTCAGCACGGCAATAGTCGAGCAACGTAGCGACATGCATCTCCCCTCGCCCAACCTCATCCGGTACCGCGCCAGCTATTCAGATTGTCTGGGCGGATCCCGATGGCTGATCGCAATGTTGTGTCCGATGCTTTTCCTCGGTCCGGCAAAGGCTCAATCGCTTCCCGCAGTTCCCGGTAAGTTCGTCGACACAACGGCATCGAGCGGGATCCATTTCGTGCACAAAGCCTCACATACCTCGAAGAAATATCTGCCGGAGACCATGGGTTCGGGAGTTGCGCTCTTCGATTACGACAATGACGGCCGCCTTGATGTGTTTCTAGTCAATGGTGCGCCGCTCAGCGACCCCACCGTGCCAGGCACGATTCCGCAAAAGGCCGGACCTGCTTATTGGAATCGCCTTTACCACCAGAAAAAAGACGGAACCTTTGAAGATGTGACGGAAAAGGCCGGCCTGCAGGGGACAAACTACGACATGGGCGTGGCTGTGGGCGACTACGACAACGACGGGTTTGAAGACCTCTACGTCACTGGATATGGCGGCAATCACCTCTACCACAACGATGGGAACGGCAAATTCACCGATGTGACAAAGGAATCTGGCACCGGCGGCACAGGATGGTCTACCAGCGCGGCGTGGGTCGACCTCGATAATGATGGGCTGCTCGACCTTGTTGTGCTGCGATATGTCAAGTGGGACTTCGATGATCTCTGGTGCGGAGAAAAGCGTCCCGGCTACCGTTCTTACTGCCATCCCGACGTGTTTCCCGCGATCACTCCTCTCGTCTATCACAATGAAGGCAACGGCCATTTTACGGAGGCTTCCGCTAAGTTCGGACTGGACAAGCCCGGCAAGGGATTGGGAATCGCTCTCGCCGATTTCGACCGAGACGGCCGCATCGACGTCGCCATAGCCAACGACTCAATGGTGGAGTTTCTGTATCACCAGAAACCAAAGGGGGCCTTTGAAGAACAGGGCCTCATGTCGCAGATCGCCGTTGACGGAGACGGCCGCACCTACGCCGGGATGGGCGTCGACGCACAGGACTACGATAATGACGGATTTCCCGACCTGGTAATCACGAATCTGGCAAATCAAAAATATGCGCTTTACCATAACGCCGGCGATGGCACCTTCGACTATGCGACCCACCTCTCAGGGGTGGGTAGCATTACGATGCTTCACTCCGGGTGGGGAACGAAGTTCTTTGACTACGACAACGACGGCCTGAAGGACCTCATCGTCGCGCAGGGACATGACATAGACAATATTGAGCTCACCTATCCGCAGTTGCGCTATAAGGAGCCGTTGCTGCTGATGAGAAATGTGGGGCACGGCAAGTTTGTGGACGTGTCGGCTTCATCCGGCGAGGTATTCAAGCAGGCCTGGGCCGGCCGCGGACTCGCTGTGGGCGACTTGGATAACGACGGTCTCGAGGACCTCGTCGTGACGACGAATGACGGTCCAGCTTACGTGATCCGCAATGAAACTCGCACCGCGAATCACTGGCTCACACTGGATCTGGTAGGGCACAAAAGCAACCGCGACGCAATCGGCGCAGAGATCAAAGTGACCACCTCCAAGGGAGCGCAATGGTGGACCGTTTCGACGGCCGGCAGCTATCTTTCTTCGAGCGATAAGCGGGCACATTTCGGGCTCGGAGCCGATGATCACGCCAAATCCCTTGATATTGTCTGGCCATCCGGCGTCCACCAAATGCTGGGCGAGGTAAAAGCCGACCAGATACTTCGCGTAGATGAGCCAGCGCAATGAGTCTTGAGTGTAACGGTGCAGGTTACGCAATGCGACGGTGGTTCGCCCGTGGACTGACCCTCGCGCTCGTTGCTCTCGCTCCCTCTCTCGTGGCTCAGTCGTCGACGCCCGCCGGGTCGCTCGAAAAGGCACGGGTGCTTGCTGCTGCCAATCACCTCATCGAGGCTAACGAGATGCTCTCCGCAATTGTTTCCGGCGATTCGCAGAATCTGGCAGCGTGGGAGGAACTCGGCAGGGTGCAACTGGCGCAATCTCTGAATGACGACGCAATGAAGTCGTTCGAGACTGTCCTGAAAGCAGCGCCCGGATCGGCCGAAGTCCGAGCGGGAGAAGTTCGCGCGGCTATTGCGTCGGCGCTCGCAGATCGCTCTGCCGGCAATGCCGACCGCGCCCTCGCCACACTGATGCGCGCAAAAGGGTATGTTCCTGATTCCGTGGAACTGCTCATTGCCTTCGGCCTCCAGGCGGACAGCATGCAGATATACAAGGACGCTGAGGCTGCACTTTTGGAGGCGCACAGACTTGAACCGCAGAACTCAAAAGCCCTGTACGCGTTGGCCCATGTCGAACTCGATGAGCAAAAAACGACTGAGGCTGAAGCTCATTTGCGTGCCTACCTCAAAATCAATCCTGACGACGCAAGCGCGCACTACGGCCTCGGCCATCTGCTGCACATGCTCTCAAGAGATGACGAAGCAAAAGGTGAGCTGGAGCGCTCGATCGCGTTGCAGCCTCGCCAGACCGAATCCTATTACGAACTAGGGCAGATCGCCCTCGATGGCCACGATGACTCAGCAGCGAAAGAAGCTTTTACAAGGGTGCTGACATCGGCGCCGAACCACGGTGGCGCCCTCACGGGAATGGGCGTGCTGGCTTATCGGGCAAAGGACTACGCTACAGCGGAATCGTATCTGAAGGAGGCTGTGGTCTACGCTCCCGATTACGTCACTGCGCATCGCTATTACGCGATGACGTTGGCTCGCCTGGGTCAACACGAGCAATCGGCGCGAGAAATGGCGCTCGCCGAGCAACTCTCCGAGGAGCAGAATAAGCTACGTCATGGTTACACTCTCAGGCCTGGTCCCTGATCCAACTCAACGTATTCGGGAGGAGATTCGGTTGAGACGCTCCTTCACCGCGTGCTGGAAGCCGGGGCGCCACGAATGTCTCCCAGAGTCTTCACGCACGCAGCAGAAAGCGAAAGCGCATATCTTCGTTGAACCACATGATGTAGTTGGTTCCCCAGGCATTGTTGAAGAGTCCACAATGGATGCCCTGGGCGAGGTCAGGCTGCTCACGCGAAAAGTTCAACGGGGACCTTTCGCCGAGTGCGATCAAGGGAGCGTCGAGCGTTTCTATCTCCAGCGATCCCTGTGCATCTTTGTACGCGAAACCCTTCGTGACGGCATGTAGATGCCGGCTTCCGGCAACGACTACATCGAAGGGGGAGACCTGCTGATCGGACTTGTCCATGCTCCAACCATGCTGATCCGCGACCACTGGATCAAATGTAAGCCATAGCGCTTCCGGCATTCGAGTCGCCGCCTTATCGAAGCAATAGAAGTTCAGATGCACGACGGGTTCCGCATCCGGCAGCATCAGCTCGAGATACATTGTCCGGGGAAATGCTGCGCGACCACTTTGCAGTGCCTCCGGGTCGTCGACTTGCAGTCGGCCAATCATGCGATGTCCCGAGTGAATGCGCTGGACGCGAAGCTCGACGAGTTTTGCCGACCAGTTCTGACTACGCGCACCGTAGCGTCCGATGTTTGGCTTGCCGAAATCTTTCCACGCCCAGTCGGCTTTGGTGGTTAAGTAGGCCGCCAGAAACTTCTCGTAGTCCTCCTGAGAAAGTGTCTGGTAGCAGAAGAGTGCTATGGGATGCTCTGGCGAAGCCCATTCGCGCCCGGTTCGCTGGTTGCGCAGCCGGTGAATCGCTCCCGTATTCGGATCGATCTTCAGAAGAAAGTGCTCTGTCTCAATGTCCTGGCCTGCGGGATGTAAAGCCCCATCCATTTTCGGTCTGACAGGGGCTAGAGAAGTGATGGCGTCCTGTGCTTCGTTGCGCAGCGCGGCGGGTAGTGCGGCAATCCCATCGAACAGGTCCTGGCGCTTCTCCTGCCAGCTGAACTCGACCACCTTGTAGTTCTTCGTGTTTATCACCTGCTCGAGGCTCTGTGGTGTGTAGTGGTCGAAGTCGAGCCATGTCTTGGTATCCGTTCCCCAGGTGTGTTCCGGCTCCAGTAACAGGTGCCGCAACAGAGCCAGATCGGTCGCATCGCCTGATTTGAATTTGTTTCCCGCGATCCACGACTGTCGCAGCCGGCAAAGCTCGCGATATCGCGCCACCTTCACTGGATCGCTGGCCACGCCATAGATCCAGGTGTCGCCGATCTCACGGGTTTCGACGGGAAGGTGACTACGATACGGCTGAACGGCGTTGCCGATTTCGGTCAGGTTTGTGGCGACGATCTTTGCGCGGGGAAAGCGCCGCCCGAGATCGGCATAGACCTCCACAATCTCCTGTGGTGTGTGCGGGCCGCTATTGTCGCCACGTACAACCACGGCAATCGCGAGGTCCGACCCGGGCACACGCGCGATGCTGCCGTATTCATGGTGATACATGACTACCATGGACGCGCCATCCGGATCTCTCCATACAAAAAGCGGAGGCAACTCAGCCGGGGTGCTGCCACCGTTCACACCGATATCGAGAAAGTTGACGCCATGCTCGGCGAGCGGAGCGATCAGGCCGCGAGAATGACCGGGAACGTCCGTCATCTTTGCTCCCGTCGTAGTGCGCCCGAAGCGCTGATCGAGAGAACGCGAGAGGGAGAGGCTGCCCGATATCAGTGAACGGTCCATCATCTCCGTCTGCCAGTTGAAAGGCAGTGCGTGCCAGGCGATATCGCCATCGTTGAGGGCCTGTTCCATGCGCCGCCGATCTTCAGGCGAGGCTTGCTCAAGGTACTCGTAGAGCAGCCATGAGCCGGTCGTCCAGACATATCGATTTGAACTCGTCTGCCGCATCTGCTGTGCGGTGCGAATGGCCTGAGGAAAATACTCGACAAAATAGCGCTGTACGACCCGGGCTTGAGTATCGATAAAGCCCGCGTCGAAATGACACTTGAACATGACCAGTACGCGATTGACCTCGGGATCAGGCAGCGCTGGGGGCGCGAGCGTCTGCAGGGAGAGAGCTTCGAGGGGCCTGATCGCCAGGGCGCCTCCAAGGGTGAAGACCGATGATTTGACGAACTCTCGTCGCTGCATGACACCTCTGATTTGTCGATATGTGGAAACCATCTATTCTAATTGGCCGCTCGGACGTGACGAAGATCATCGAAACGTGCGCTCGCTGGATACAGTCCATTCCTTGCTCTGGCATTTCCATTACAGGGTCATCGTGATTTTCACACAGCAGCCGAAAATAAATGTCGCTCGTGAGGGTCTGCGTTTGAAATAATCGGTTGCTTTTTCCAGGGCTGAATGCGGGGTGCGAAATGGCCGCAGCAAGACCAGGATTCGAGACGGTAGGTGGCAACTCGCCCGATACCACCCGTGGCTGCAGTTCTCCGCTTGGCGCCACGGCAATCGACAACGGCGTGAACTTCAGCGTGTACTCGCGTGATGCTCAAGCAGTCGAATTGTTGTTCTTCGACCGGGAAGACGATCCGCGACCGTCGCGTGTCATTGCTCTGGATCCGTTCATCAATCGTACCTACCACTACTGGCATGTCTTCGTTCCCGGTGTGCACGGGGGACAGCTTTACGGATATCGGGTTCACGGAGCCCAAGATCCATCCGCAGGACTGCGCTTCGACGAGACGAAGATTTTGCTCGATCCATACGGACGGGCTGTCGTAGTACCGAAGAATTATTCTCGGGAAGCGGCACGGGAAAAGGGTGATAACGCGTCGACCGCAATGAAGAGCGCGGTGGTCGATTCCAGTCCATACGACTGGGAAGGAGACGAGCCTCTTCGGCACGAGTGTTCCCGGACGATCGTCTACGAGATGCACGTGAAAGGCTTCACTCAACATCCAAACTCGGGCGTCGCAGAGCAGGTTCGCGGAACCTTTCTCGGATTGATTGAGAAGATTCCGTATCTTCAGGACCTGGGTATAACGGCGGTCGAACTCCTGCCCGTGTTTCAATTCGATGCTCTCGACGCTCCGCCCGGCCGCGTGAACTATTGGGGGTACGCTCCTGTTTCCTTCTTCGCGCCGCATCAGGCATACAGCACTTGTCGTGATGCTCTTACGCCAGTGACCGAGTTTCGCGACATGGTCAAGGCTCTTCACCGCGCCGGAATCGAGGTGATCCTCGACGTCGTCTTTAACCACACGGCTGAGGGCGACCACAACGGACCAACGTTCTCTTTTCGCGGGCTCGACAACAACGCATACTACGTCCTCGAGGAGGGGGATCAATCCCGTTACACGAATTTCAGCGGAACCGGAAACACTCTCAACGCCAATCATCCCATCGTTCGTCGACTGATCGTCGATAGCCTTCGCTATTGGGTGGAAGAGATGCACGTGGACGGCTTCCGTTTCGATCTCGCCTCGATACTCGCGCGAGATTCGACCGGCTGTGTCATGGCAAATCCGCCTGTCCTTTGGGATATAGAGACCGATCCTGTTCTCGCCGGAACCAAGATGATTGCCGAAGCCTGGGATGCTGCGGGGCTGTATCAGGTCGGCAGCTTCGTCGGCGACAGTTGGAGGGAGTGGAATGGGCGATTCCGTGACGATGTGCGCAGCTTTGTTCGCGGCGAGAATCATTCATTAAGGACCTTTGCCGACCGCATCCTCGGCAGTTACGAAATCTACCGCTACAAGGAGCGCGAAGCCGAGCAGAGCATAAACTTTGTCACCTGTCATGACGGATTCACGCTCAACGATCTTGTCTCCTACAACCACAAGCACAACGAAGCCAATGGTGAGAACAATCGGGACGGCGCAGACGACAATCGAAGCTGGAACTGCGGCGCTGAGGGCCCTACCAATGATTTGGCCATCGAAAGTCTGCGCAACCAGCAGATAAAGAACTTCATGACCATAACTCTTCTCGCGCTTGGCTTGCCGATGTTTGTAATGGGCGACGAAGTCCGGCGAACGCAGCTCGGGAACAATAACGCTTATTGTCAGGATAGCGAGATAAGTTGGTTCGACTGGTCACTGCAGGAAAGGCACGCCGACATACATCGATTTGTGAAGCTACTCATCGCGAGGCGCATGCTGCGCGATGAGGCTGGCCCACGTCGGCGGCTCACCCTGAATAAGCTATTGGCCAATGCCGTGAAGAGCTGGCATGGAATAAAACTGAGTCAGCCAGACTGGACTGATTCTTCGCACAGCATTGCTATATGCGGCGAACTGATCCACGACCGGATCACCGTCTATCTCATCTTCAATGCCTATTGGGAGCCACTCACCTTCGAACTGCCGCCCAGACAGAACGAACATTCGTGGAGGCGATGGATTGACACTTCTCTGGCCAGCCCGCAGGACATCGTGCCTTGGTTGGAGGCCCCGTTGATCGCCGGTCTGACATATCCGGCCGCGCCTAGGTCCGTGGTGGTTTTATGGGCGCGTTCTGGCGGCGACGGCCAGCTCTAGTATGGGCGAGGTTTCTGTCTCTGGCACGCGAAGTGAAAGCTCTGCATGAAGGGGAGAGTCGGGGAGGTCAGGAGAAGTGTTTCTAAGCTCTGACTCGCATTGCTCGGCGAAGAAATGACAACTTCTCGTTGGTCTCCGGATCTTCCCGCATGCGATCGACGCCGGCCCGAGTAAGAGCGATCAGAATACCGAGGAAGAGACCCACCGCTAACGCCCCAAGCACGATGAGCGCCCGCTTGGGAGATGACTTCCTGTCCGGGACTAGTGCCGGGTCGACGACCTGAACGACTGCACCTTCTTTGGCCTCATCCAGCTTTGCCATTTCGAATTGTTTAGCGATGATCTCAAAGATCGTCTCGTAATACTTCACATCGCGCAGCTTGCGAAGGTATTCGAGTCCAGCCTGCGGCACCCTGCCTTTCGGCACAATCAGTCCTGCTGCGCCGTTATCCTCCGAGCCGCCCAGCTTGGCGAGTTGAGCTCGTAAGCCATCAAGTTCCTGCTGTACTTCTACGACTTCCGAGTTCTCGTTAGTTGCGTATGTCTGCATACCCTGTAGCTGTACTTCTTTTGTGGCAATCTGCGCACGCAGTGTGACGGCGGACTCGATCAGAGCGCGCGCTTGGCTGTCCATCTGAATTACGCCCGTCGTCTGCTCGGTCTTCTTCAGAGCCTCTTCCGCATTCGCAAGGTTATCTTTTGCCTGCTCCATCTGCAGTTCGAAAAATAGCCTTCGTTGCGAGGCTTCGCTGATCGCCAGGGTCTGGGATAACCTCCGAAACTCCTCGATCCAGGCGTTTGCCATCTCCGCCGCCCGTTTCGGATCTTTGTCTTCGACGGAGATGCTAATGAGCCCGTCCTTACCGCTTCCGTTGACGGTGAAATAACCCTCGAATATTTTCCGTGTCACGGACAGATATTTCTGGCGGTATTCCTGCATGAGATTGAAACGCCGGATCATCGCGTTTTCAACCGTTTGGCTCTTGAACATCGCCACATACATATCGTTGGGATTCTTCAGGCCGATGTCTTTGCCCGCAAGCGATGCCATGGCGCCCAGACTGCCCAACTGAGAAGCAAGCGCGTTCGCCATCGATGCGTTCTGCTGGGGCGGTAGCACCGTCGCGGTTGCCGTGTAACGCTTGGGTAGAAGCAAGGCAAGGAGCAATCCGAGCCCCAAACAAGCGGCCGTAATCTTAAGAATCAGTCCTTTGCGATTCGCTAGAACTATAAGGAGATCAAGCAAGGAGACTTCATCCTCGTTGTGAACAGGGGGTACCGCAGAAGCTGCTGCTCGAATCTCGTGCCTCTCAACCGGAATGTCTGTGTCGATTGCCATGACTCATTTCACGCGTCGCATCGTCTCGTCTGCGCCATTGCCGCTTACTGCTTCGCAATTACAGCGATCGACGCGGCGCCCAGCGCGAATTGCGAGAACAACTGCGAATACTCGAGAAAGCCGCGCAGGCCGGAGACATTGAATCCCTTTTCCGGCATTACTATGGTATCGCCTGGATTCATTCGAAGCTGCTCAAATGTGTTTCCCCAAAGCCCGTTGGCAGCCTCGCGGCTCACCACCGACCCATCCGCGCGAATGATAAATACGTGCTTTTTGTCCGCATCGCGGTTGGGGCCGCCGGCCAGGTGCAGGTATGCTCCGCTGCGCCGTTCGGATTTGTACAGAAACGAATTCTGGTCATAAACTGCGCCCACAACATTCACCGTCGCTGGCACTGGAGGCACGATGAATCGATCGCCGTCTTCCAGTGGAATATCGGGCACCATGTTCTGAGCCAAATTCGCAGGATTGAACTCCAGCACAATCCTGCCCGTTGCGCGGATCTGCCGCAGACGCGTAATGAGCTCCCGGCCGCTGGCTTGAGCTGCAGTGCCGCTGGCAAGATCCTGAGCCGATGCGACGGGCGACGCGGCCACAGCCAGGCTTCCCCGTGTTATCTGCAGCTCCAGGTTCTGAACATATTCATCGATCCTCGTCTGCTGGGCCACGCGAGCCGACTCGCGGGTGAATTCCGATCCGTACAGATAAGCATCAGGACTGAGGCCGCCCGCCCTCTGCACCAGGTCGCGAAGCCCCTCGCCGGGCTTCACGCTATAGATGCCGGCGTGAACGAACTCTCCCTCCAGACGTACATACTTCGTCTGTTCTTCGAGCGGGACATGGATGTCCGCCTGCGAAAACACCGACACCACATCACCCGGCTGCAGCACGAGATCCTGCGAGGGATCGTGCTGCATAACCAGCTTGCCCAGGTCGAACGGAATCAGCGATGTCTTCAGCGTGTCCCGATCCAGCCGTTCGATAACCGCATAATTCCAGTCGATCTCCGGTGCCGAGATACGCACATCCGTGCGTTCCGCCTGCTGGGGCGTGTTTTGTGTCTGCAGCTGCATGCGTTGCGCAGCAAGCGACGAACTCGCAGCACGTTCGTTCGCCTGTTGAGCATTCAGATAAGGTTGCTGCTGAGAGTTGGGATAATAATTGGGGTAGTTGCCGGAATAGTCTTGTGCCAACCCCTGCTGCAAAGGCTCGCCTGTTACAGGATTCTGCCCAAATTGATATTGATTTGTCAGGTCCTGATCCGAGGCAGTCGTCCCCGCCTGCATACTCGTTCCACGCTGTCCAAGCACCCGCGGCGGCGGGGGCTGGAACTGTCTCCTCGGAATATCCACCGGCGAGGAAGGCTGTTGCATGGTTGAGAAGGCGGGTATCGGTTCAAACTCCGGAGATGGCAATCCCAGCTGCGCCCGTCTCCACCAGTAGTCACGGCTCAACAGCGCATCCCGGTCCGGGATCAGGTCACTGAGACGCATTCCCTCATGCCAGGCGAAGTGCCCTGGATTCGCCGTGTTGCCGCGCAGTGTGACTGTCTTCTGGAATCTCGGCACCACCGAAATAACCCGGAGAATGTCTCCGCCGGCCAGAGGAGTAGCGAGCCCGGCCGTGTCCATGGCCACTTCCATCGCCTGCTGGTCGCGATGGTCAGCGATTCGCTGCACTGAAACCCGGGCGTTAGACGCCAGCGTGGAAGGTCCGCCCGCATCGCTTATAGCACCGCCGATCGATTCGCCTTCCCGCAATTCATAGATGGCGGGGCTTCGCACACTCCCTGTGACCGCTACAGAAGGGCCAGCCGCTGGAATGAAGATGACGTCGCCCGACAACAGCTTTACATCCTTGGATTTGTCGCCATGAACGAGCAGAGCATACAAATCGAAATCCGTTATGACCTCTCCCTCACGCTTGAGCTGGATGTGACGCATCGAGCCCTGTACCGAGGGACCGCCGCTGGCGAAAAGGGCATCAACGAGCGTGCTCAGCGAACTGATCGTATAAACGCCGGCCCGCCGCGCCTGCCCGGCCACGTAAACCTGAATCGCGCGGATCTGCCCCACATTGGCGGTCAGATCGAAGTTGCGATAAACGCGGCCGATTGATTTCCTCAGCTGCCCGTCGAGTCCGGAAAATGGCAATCCGGCAACGTGGACGTCGCCCACCTGCGGCAGATAGATCTCACCCGCGCGATCTACACGCAAGTCAGCGTTGAAGTTAACCTGCCCCCAGACGCGAATGCGCAGCTCGTCGCCGGGACCGATCACGTAATCCGGCGGCACCGGTGTCATGTCCAGAGGCGCAAACGTAGAGGGAACATTACGAAACAGATCCGCGCCAAAAATCGGTAATATCTGGCCGGTGCTGGATGCGACGAATTTCTGGAATTCTGTAAGGGGCTCGGGCGGAAGAACGGTTCGAAATTGTTGATTGCGGTTGGCCGTCTGAGAGGTAAGAGTACCGTTGTCCCGGTATAAAGTGTTGCCGGGAATCTGACCCGTAGGCAATCCTCCAGGGGAAATTGTCTGGCTACCGTTGGGTAGGTTGAATTCGCGCCCCTGAGTCTGTTGTGCACACTGCTGGGAACCCGCCATCAGCGGGTCCGAACAGTCCACCGTGCTGTAAGGCTCTTGTGTACTCTGGGAAGTTATTCCCCCCGTGGACTGGACTTGCGCGAAAAGGGGGCCTGTCAACAATGACAGTATCAACAGACAAAATCTTCGATTCAACATACAGAAAGTAGTTCTGCGGAATTCATACTTAAAATTCCATCATTCCGCAGCAGTTAACGCCTCGCGAACGATTCCTTGAGATAAGTTGCGTTTCGACAGCAGGATATCACGCGAACCCGGTTGTTAATTCAGGCAATCACGAAGTGATGAAAACATGACGAGAGCATGACAAAGACGTGCTTTATTTCGAGGCGACGGGCACTACATTTCGAATCGCAATCCAAACTCAATCGAAAAGATGATTAAAAGAGACGATTCCTCCGGGCATTTTTAACGGAAATTCTTTCCCGATTTCGTTCTTGTTCTTATATAGTCCACCAAGTCATTCGACCCTGACTTTTTGTTGATCGGGGCTAACTTGTTAGGTATGATCGGGTTCAAGTCCCAAAGATTTCTCAGTTGCTCCTCGATTCTGTACTTTCGCAGTTACATGTGAACGCATTCAGAAACCAAGCTTCATCGACTTTCAAATTGATCTCAAATTTTAGGCTCCTCGGGGAATTTCGCCTCTAATGAGTGCACATCCTATCGCAGAACCTCATTTTGTTGACGCGCCGGATGTCACGCCTAACCTGGGCGCGGCAGTAAATTCACACGCACGGCGAGACCGTTACCGAAATAGTGACATCCTGCACGTGGTTCCGGCAGTCGCGCCGGACAGCGCCGGCAAGCTGACAGGTCATAATCTTTGGCTTGTCTCCGTTACGCGCCGCTGCTTCGATGGTGCTGTGGCGGCGATCGCACTGCTCTTGTTGTCTCCTGTCATCGTCCTCATCGCGCTGCTGGTGCGTCTGAGCTCGCCCGGCCCGGTTTTTTTCCGCCAGCGTCGCACCGGCCGGAACCGTGTATCGTTTATCCTTTATAAGTTTCGCTCGATGCGGGTCGAGGATTCTCCAGGTCCACCCATCACCGTGAGCGGAGATCAGCGAATCACTCCGCTCGGCATGTTCCTTCGCCGTTATAAGCTCGATGAGCTCCCGCAATTCTGGAACGTTGTGAAGGGTGATATGAGTCTGGTGGGTCCGCGTCCCAAGCTCCCTCACCACGAATTGCTCGATCTTCCGTACCGGCCCGGAATCACCGGTTTGGCCACGCTCGCCTTCCGCAACGAAGAAGAGATCCTCTGCCGGATCCCTCCCGACCAGCTCGATGACTTCTACGAGCTGTGCGTCAAGCCCCGGAAAGCCCGGCTGGATCTTGCCTACATGCAGTCCGCCACCTTCTGGACGGATGTCAATCTGATCTGGCGAACGGCTGCGTCCTGCGTTTCCGAACCCGACGGCCTCTCCTTCGAGGAAACCGAAGAGCTGCTGCGGCTTGCCGAGTCCTGGATGGAGCGTCCCCCAGGATCCTTGCGCAATGGGTGGGAGGCGGGCTGGGAGGAAGTGTGCATAGAAGCTGTAGAAGAAGAAAGCCTGGTGGAATCCCGGTAGATCGTCACCAACCTGTGGAACCAGCAACATCGCAAAATAACATCTTCAGCAAAGCCCGGGGCAACCCATCTTGACTCAGCGGCGCCGGAATCCCCCTCCGGTAGCCCCATTGCTTATGCGGCCCATGTCCTTCCAGGCCGCCTCTTTAAAAAAACTCCAACTCATCCAACCACCAGTAAAATCTCAGCATCCAACAAGCCCAGTGCAATCCCCCCAAAGCTGTTTTCATGTTGTTCATTGCGGTTAATTGCTTGATTCCATGGAATCGCTTGCCTCGCTTCCCTTTGGAAGCGAGACTGGTGTTCTCTTTGCTGTTTACGTTGCCTGACCAAAGATGTTCGCTCGTGCAGTCACCTAACGTTCGACCGGAAGCTTCCAGGAGATTCCTCCGATGAAGAAGTCCAGACCAGGCGCCGCCCCCGGAAGCGGTTCCGTTGCCGTCGCCGACACTCCGGGAAATGGACACGGACAAGTTACCACCGCCGAGGAACCCACGAACGCCGAACTGGGAATCATTCTGGCCAGTCTGCAGCGCATGCAGGAAGGTGATTTTTCTGTCCGCCTGCCAGGATCGTGGGTAGGTCTTCACGGCAAGATCGCCGATACCTTCAATGACATCGTTGCTGCAAATGAACAGATGGCCGACGAACTGGCGCGAGTTGGCCAGGCCGTCGGAAAAGAGGGACGCATCCGCGAGCGCACCCGCCTCCGCGGCGCAAAGGGCGCGTGGGGCGAGATGGAGACCTCGATCAACACCCTGGTCGACGATCTTCTCCGGCCCACCACTGAGGTTACTCGCGCCATCGCTGCCGTCGCGCAGGGCAGTCTGAACGAAAAAGTCCGCCTCGACGTGGACGGCCGTCCGCTGGAGGGCGAATTCCTCCGCTCCGCCAACATCGTCAACACGATGATCCAGCAGCTCAGCGTTTTCACCTCTGAGGTCACGCGCGTGGCCCGCGAGGTCGGCACCGATGGCAAACTCGGCGGCCAGGCCGTGGTGCCCGGCGTAGCTGGCACCTGGAAGGACCTCACCGACTCGGTCAACTTCATGGCCAGTAATCTGACCGGGCAGGTGCGCAACATCGCCGAAGTCGCGACCGCCGTCGCCAGTGGAGACCTCTCCCGCAAGATCACCGTCGACGTCCGCGGCGAAATCCTCCAACTAAAAGAAGCCATCAACACCATGGTCGACCAGTTGCGTTCCTTCGCCTCCGAAGTGACGCGCGTTGCCCGTGAAGTCGGCACCGACGGCAAGCTCGGCGGCCAGGCCGTCGTCCCCGGCGTAGCCGGCACATGGAAAGACCTCACCGACTCCGTCAACGCCATGGCCGGCAATCTCACCGCCCAGGTCCGCAACATCGCCGAAGTTACCACCGCCGTGGCCCGCGGCGATCTCTCCCGCAAGATCACCGTCGACGTGAAGGGCGAAATCCTCGAGCTGAAAGAGACCATCAACACCATGGTCGACCAGCTAAACGCCTTCGCCGGAGAAGTCACGCGGGTTGCGCGCGAAGTCGGCACCGAAGGCAAGCTCGGAGGCCAGGCCAACGTTCCCGGAGTCGCCGGCACCTGGAAGGACCTCACCGACAACGTCAACTTCATGGCCAGCAACCTCACCGGTCAGGTGCGCAACATCGCCGAGGTGGCAACCGCCATCGCCAACGGCGACCTCTCCCGCAAGATCACCGTCGACGTTCGCGGTGAAATCCTTCAGCTTAAAGAAACGCTGAACACCATGGTCGACCAGCTCAACCGCTTTGCTGGCGAAGTCACGCGCGTTGCTCGCGAAGTCGGAACCGAAGGGCGACTGGGCGGTCAGGCAAACGTACCCGGTGTCGCCGGAACCTGGAAGGACCTCACCGACTCCGTCAACTCCATGGCTGGCAACCTTACCGCTCAGGTCCGCAACATCGCCGAAGTCACGACTGCTGTTGCCCGTGGCGATCTCTCTCGAAAGATCACCGTGGATGTGAAGGGCGAAATCCTTGAGCTCAAGAACACCATCAACACCATGGTCGATCAGCTCAACGCGTTCGCTTCAGAAGTCACCCGCGTTGCTCGCGAAGTCGGCACCGAAGGCAAACTGGCCGGTCAGGCCGAAGTCCCCGGCGTTGCCGGCACATGGAAAGATCTCACCGACAACGTCAACTTCATGGCCGGCAATCTTACGGCGCAGGTCCGCAACATTGCGGAAGTCGCCACCGCCGTGGCTCGCGGCGACCTCTCCCGCAAGATCACGGTCGACGTGAAAGGCGAGATCCTGGAGCTCAAGGACACCCTCAACACCATGGTCGACCAGCTCCGCGCCTTCGCTTCTGAAGTCACGCGCGTGGCCCGCGAAGTTGGAACCGACGGAAAGCTCGGCGGACAGGCCGCCGTGCCCGGAGTCGCCGGCACCTGGAAAGATCTCACCGACTCCGTCAACTCCATGGCCAGCAATCTGACCAATCAGGTGCGCAACATCGCGGAAGTCGCGACCGCTATCGCCAGCGGTGATCTCTCCAAGAAGATCACCGTCAACGTCAGCGGCGAAATCCTCCTGCTCAAGGAAACCATCAACACCATGGTCGACCAGCTCAATGCTTTCGCCGGCGAAGTCACGCGCGTGGCCCGCGAAGTCGGCACCGACGGAAAGCTGGGAGGCCAGGCTGAAGTCCCCGGCGTTGCCGGCACCTGGAAAGACCTCACCGACAACGTCAACTCCATGGCCGGCAACCTCACCGCGCAGGTCCGCAATATCGCCGAAGTCACCACCGCCGTCGCCCGCGGCGACCTCTCCCGCAAGATCACCGTCGACGTGAAGGGCGAAATCCTCGAGCTCAAGAACACCATCAACACCATGGTCGACCAGCTCAACGCGTTCGCTGGAGAAGTCACGCGCGTCGCGCGCGAAGTCGGCACCGACGGCAAACTCGGCGGTCAGGCCGAGGTCCCTGATGTCGCCGGCACCTGGAAGGACCTCACCGACAACGTCAACTTCATGGCCAGCAACCTCACTGGCCAGGTGCGCAACATTGCCGAGGTCGCAACCGCCATCGCCAACGGCGACCTCTCCAAGAAGATCACCGTCGACGTCCGCGGCGAAATCCTTCAGCTCAAAGAAACCCTCAACACCATGGTCGAGCAGCTTCGCTCCTTCGCTGCTGAAGTCACGCGCGTGGCCCGCGAAGTGGGAACCGAAGGACGCCTCGGCGGTCAGGCCAACGTGCCCGGCGTCGCCGGCACCTGGAAGGACCTCACCGACTCTGTCAACGCAATGGCCGGCAACCTCACCGCCCAAGTTCGCAACATCGCCGAAGTGACAACAGCCGTCGCTCGCGGCGACCTCTCCCGCAAGATCACCGTCGACGTGAAGGGCGAAATCCTCGAGCTCAAGAACACCATCAACACCATGGTCGACCAGCTCAACGCTTTCGCCGCCGAAGTGACGCGCGTCGGGCGCGAAGTCGGCACCGAAGGCAAGCTCGGCGGCCAGGCCCAGGTACCCGGAGTCGCCGGTATCTGGAAAGACCTTACCGACAACGTGAACGTCATGGCCGCCAACCTGACGGAACAGGTGCGCGGCATCGTGAAGGTCGTCACTGCCGTCGCCAACGGCGTGCTCACCCAGAAGCTCACCGTGAACGCCAAGGGCGAAGTGGCTGCGCTCGCCGAGACCATCAACAACATGACCGACACCCTCGCCACCTTCGCCGACCAGGTGACCACTGTCGCGCGCGAAGTCGGCGTCGAAGGCCGGCTCGGCGGACAGGCCAATGTGCCCGGCGCCTCCGGAACGTGGAAGGATCTCGTCGACAACGTCAACCTTCTCGCCGACAACCTCACCAACCAGGTCCGAGCGATTGCTGAAGTTGCCACCGCCGTCACCAAGGGCGACCTCACGCGATCGATTCAGGTGGAAGCTCGCGGCGAAGTCGCCGAGCTCAAAGACAACATCAACACCATGATCAACAACCTGCGCCTCACGACGGAGCGCAACACCGAGCAGGACTGGCTCAAAACAAACCTCGCTCGCTTCACCGGCATGTTACAGGGGCAACGCGACCTCACCACCGTAGGCCGCATGCTCCTCTCTGAGCTCGCGCCGCTCGTCAACGCCCAGCAGGGACTGATCTACCAGATGGATTCGGAAGAATCCCGCTCGCTTGCTCTTCTCTCCGCTTACGCCAGCACGCCGGAGGGCCACCTCGAGCGCATCTCCATCGGCGAAGGCCTGATCGGTCAGTGCGCGACGGAAAAGAAGCGCATGCTGATCGCCGACCTTCCCAAGAATAGTCTGCCCATCCGCTCCGGCCTCTTCGAAGCCGTTCCCCAGAATGTCATCGTGCTGCCGGTGCTCTTTGAAGACCAGGTGAAGGCTGTGATCGAGCTCGCAACGCTAAGCTCTTTCACCGCCTCGCACCTGGCCTTCCTCGAGCAACTCACCTCCAGCATCGGCATTGTGCTGAACAGTATTGAAGCGACCATGCAGACTGAAGCTCTGCTGAAGCAGTCGCAGCAGCTGGCCACTGAGCTGCAATCGCAGCAGAAAGAGTTGCAGCAGACCAACGAACAGCTCGCGCAAAAGGCCCAGCAGCTCGCCGAGCAGAACGTCGAAGTCGAGCGCAAGAATCAGGAGATCGAGCAGGCCCGCCGAGCCCTCGAAGAAAAAGCCAAAGAGCTGGCCCTCACTTCGAAATACAAATCCGAATTCCTCGCCAACATGTCGCACGAGCTGCGCACGCCGCTCAACAGCATCCTGGTGCTCGGCCAGCAGCTTGGCGACAACCCCGACGGCAATCTCACTCCCAAGCAGATAGAGTTCGCGCGCACCATTCACGGCGCCGGAACCGACCTGCTCAACCTCATCAGCGACATCCTCGATCTGTCCAAGATCGAGTCCGGCACCGTCTCTGTCGAGGCCGAAGAGGTCTTCTTCACCAGCCTCCTCGAGATGGTCGCACGCCCCTTCCGTCACGAGGCAGAGAACCGGAAGCTCTCCTTCGATCTGCACACCGACACGCACCTCAGCCGCAGCCTGGTCACCGACTCCAAGCGCTTGCAGCAGGTGCTCAAGAACCTGCTCTCCAACGCGCTCAAGTTCACCGAGCAGGGCGGCGTCCGGCTGTCGGTCTTCAACGCTGCCACCGGTTGGAGCCAGAACCACCCCATCCTCAGCAACGCCGCCTCTGTTGTCGCCTTCGAAGTCGCCGACACCGGAATCGGCATTCCCCAGGAGAAGCAGAAGATCATCTTCGAGGCCTTCCAGCAGGCCGATGCCGGCACCAGCCGCAAGTACGGAGGCACCGGCCTCGGGCTTGCCATCAGCCGTGAACTCGCCAGCCTGCTTGGCGGTGAGATCCAGCTGCAGAGCACGCCTGGAAAGGGAAGTACCTTCACGATCTACATTCCGCAGACCTACGTGGGCCCTGCGAGTTCGAATGTCGCCGAGGCGCCGAGTGAAAAGTGGGGAACGCCCTCCGCACTGCAGATCGCCAGCACCGCGGTTGCCGAGCACAACACCGAGGCCATCGAGGATGATCGCGACAGCCTGCAGAACGGCGATGCCTCGCTGCTGATCGTTGAAGACGATCCGCATTACGCGCGTATTCTCTGCGACCTGGCGCGCGATAAGGGCTTCAAGATTCTCGTTGCCTCACGCGGCGCAGAGGCACTGGCCCTGGCGCGCGAGTTCAAACCCACCGCCGTTTCCCTGGACGTCTTTCTGCCCGACATGCTGGGCTGGACGGTGCTGAACCACCTGAAGCAGGACTCCGCCACGCGCCACATCCCCGTGCAGATGCTCACCCTCGACGAGGACCGCAACCACGGGCTCTCCCGCGGAGCCTTCTCCTTTGTCACCAAGCCCACCACCGCCGAAGGTCTTGAAGCCGCTCTAATGAAGATCAAGGAGTTCTCCGCCGCTCAGCGCCGCCGTTTGCTGGTTGTGGAAGATAACCCTGTCGAGCAGATGACCATTCGCGAGCTTCTGGGATACGATGACGTGGACGTGCATGTTGCATCGACAGGCGCCGAAGCTCTGGCCATGCTGGTCGGCGAACGCTACGACTGTGTTGTGCTCGATCTGCGTCTGCCGGACATGACTGGTTTTGAAGTGCTCGAGGAGATCAGCCAGATTCCATCGCTGAGCGACCTGCCGGTCGTTGTCTTCACTGGAAAGAGCCTGTCTTCAGAAGAAGACCTCAGACTCCACACCCTCGCCCGCAGCGTCATCGTCAAGGACGTCGAATCGCCCGAGCGGCTGCTCGACGAGACCGCTCTGTTCCTGCATCGCGTCGTCACCGACCTCCCGGTCGAAAAGCAGCGCATGCTCGATCGCCTCCACAGTTCCGATGAAGCGATCGTCGGCAAGAAAGTCCTCGTCGTCGACGACGATGTGCGCAACATCTTTGCCCTGAGCAGTGTCCTTGAAAGAAGGGGAATGTCTGTTCTCACCGCGAGCACCGGGCGCGAAGCAATCGCCACGCTCGAGACAACCCGCGACGTCGCCATCGTCCTTATGGACATCATGATGCCGGAGATGGACGGCTACGAAACCATGCAGGTCATCCGCCAGAACGCGGCCTTCCGCAGGCTTCCCATCATTGCCCTGACTGCAAAAGCCATGAAGGGTGACCGCGAAAAATGTCTTGAAGCGGGCGCGTCGGAATATCTGGCCAAGCCGGTAAATACAGAACAGCTCCTCGCGGCTCTGCGTATGTGGCTCCATAGGTAAATAAGGCGACCAATGAAAAGAAACGGCTCCAATCCACCCGTTGGTCGTGCAATGCGAGGTGATGCGATCGGCTCCGACGAAAAGGTCAACATTCTTCTGGTCGACGATCAGCCTGCGAAGCTCTTGAGCTACGAGGCTATCCTCGGCGAACTCGGCGAGAACCTCATCAAGTGCAACTCCGGCACCGAAGCGCTTGAATGCCTGCTTAAGAACAACATCGCCGTGGTTCTCACCGACGTGAGCATGCCAGGTCTCGACGGCTTCGAACTCGCTGACATGATGCGCCAGCATCCGCGCTTTCAGACAACGGCCATCATCTTCATCTCCGGAATCCACCTTTCCGACCTCGACCGGATCAAAGGCTACGAACGTGGCGCCGTCGATTACATCTCTGTCCCCGTCGTCCCCGAGCTCCTTCGTGCCAAGGTCAGCCTCTTCGCCGAGCTGCATCGCAAGCGGCGCGAGCTCGAAAGGCTCAATCAGGAACTGGAGCAGCGCGTTGCCGACCGTACTGAAGAGTTGAGCGAACGCGCCGACCTGCTCGATCTTGCGACTGACGCCATTATTGTCCGCGACATGAACGGTGTCGTCCGCTTCTGGAGTTCGGGTGCAGAAACCCTCTACGGTTGGAAGCGCGAAGAGATCGTCGGCCGGAAGCTGCATGAACTGTTGGCCACCAAATTCCCCATTTCCTTCGACAAGATAGAGTCCTCGCTCTTCGAATTGGGCAGGTGGGAGGGCAATCTGGTTCAGGTCACCCGCTACGGTGAGGAGATCACCGTCTCCTGCCGCAAGGCGCTCAAGATCGGCCGCTCAGGACTGCCCGAGAACATCCTCGAAATCAGCCGTGACATGACCGCCAATCTTCGCGCTGAAGAAGCCCTGCGTACCGCTGAGAAGCTGGCCGCGATGGGCCGCGTTGCGGGCATCATCGCGCACGAGATCAACAATCCGCTCGAAGCGATCCACAACATCTTCCACCTCATTCGACACCACCCCTCCCTCGACTCCGAGGCACTTGACTACGCGCGACTGGCCGAGCAGGAATTGGCGCGGGTATCGCACATCGTCCGCCAGACTCTGAGCTTCTATCGCGAATCCCAGCAGCCTGTCTCTGTCTCGATTTCCGAAGTCATCGACAATGTTCTCGACCTCCAGCTGCGCAACATCCAGATGCAGAACGTCACCCTCGAGAAGCGCTATCTCAGCGACGCCGTCATTCAGGGCTTCCCCGGCGAATTGCGCCAGGTCTTCATGAACCTCATCGCCAACGCCATCCAGGCCATGCCCAGCGGAGGCAAACTGCGTATCACCGTCCGCGAGCACCCGGATTCAGCACGCCTGAACAGGGGCATTTCCGTTTCCGTTTGTGACACCGGTTCGGGCATTAAGACTGAGCACGCTCGGCACCTTTTCGAACCCTTCTTCACCACCAAGGCCGCCAAGGGCACCGGGCTCGGCCTCTGGATCAGCAAGGGCATCATTCAGAAATACGACGGCTCTATCCAGTTCCGCAGCTTCACGCGCCTCGGAAAGCCGGTCACCTGCTTCCGCGTCACCATCCCGGTAAGGATGTCGCCGAAGCCGCTCGACACAGAGATGACCCGCACCATGTCTCGGGTTTAAGGTCTCGGGTTTAGGCTCGCGAACTCTCGGCAGCGTCCGTCGCAGCATCGTACGCAGTATGCCGACGAAGTCTCCAAAAGAATCCGCCGCCGATTTTATGCCCGCGCGGCAGGATCTGCCCTCATTACAACTTGCCTCCAAAGAATGCCGGGGCTGCGACCTCTACCGCCACGCCACGCAGACTGTCTTCGGAGAGGGCCGCGTCTCGGCGACAATTCTCTTCGTCGGTGAGCAGCCCGGCGATCAGGAGGACCTCGCTGGCCGTCCATTCGTCGGTCCCGCAGGCCGTCTGCTTGACGCCTGTATGGAAGAGGCCGGCATCGACCGCAGCGCCGCCTACGTAACCAATGCCGTCAAGCACTTCAAGTGGGAACCGCGCGGCAAGCGCCGCATTCACAAGAAGCCCACTATGCGCGAAGTTGCGGCGTGCCGTCCGTGGCTTAACGCCGAGATCGAAGCCGTTGGCCCCAAACTCATCGTGTGTCTCGGAGCCACCGCCGCTCAGTCCCTGCTTGGCTCTTCATTCCGTGTAACCCAGGACCGCGGCAGGATATTCGAAGCGAAGGGACATCCGCCCATCATGGCTACGGTTCATCCATCTTCGATCCTTCGCGCCCAGACCGACGAGGACCGTGAGAGAGAGCGGAGTCTCTTCGTTGCGGATCTCGTCACTGCCGCAAAGGCACTGCATCATGCCCGGGTCTGACGAAACGCGAACCTTGCGTCGTTATGCTTGCCAGGTCTCGACGAAATTCTCCGAGGCCTTCGACAGGATCACACCCCATTCTTCATCCCGGCTGGTCAATCCCGGAGCGAGGCTGTCCTTGCAGGATCCGGTGCAGGAAACGAGGGTCGTCCACAGCAGCCTGACATCGCTGCGGAATGTGGCGCTGTGCATATACTCGAAATCGATCCGCGCCTTGGTGGGCTTGATGAATACCTCGTAGAAAATTTCCAGCGCGTCCTCCGGAACGCCGAGCAGCAGCCGCTCTTCGTGTCGAAACGCGAGTGTCGCGGCCCCGGTGATCCCGGGCCGGACAGACATGAACAAAGCTTCATGATGCGGTAATTTCGGCCTTGGGCCCACCAGGCTCATGTCACCCCGCAGCACATTCCAGAACTGCGGAAGCTCATCCAGCTTGAAGCGCCTCAGCCACAGCCCCACCGGAGTCACTCGCGGGTCTCCGCTCACTGTAATCCGGGCGCCGGGTTGCTCTTCCGCCCGCATCGACCGAAACTTGTAGAGTGTGAACTCCGTCCCGTGGCGACCCATCCTCTTCTGGCGAAAGAGCACAGGACCGGGCGAAGTCACCCGCACCATCACGGCCACAAGAACGAAGACCGGCAGCAGGATGACAAGCGCGAGCAACGCGATGGCGCAATCGAAGCAGCGGCGCAACGTCGAGACAGCCCAGGGGCTGGCCTCCTGCATCATCAGGAACGTCGTCGTGACAGACCGCAACGACGTGTGCGAGCCAGGCCTGTTGCGCCTGATTTCTTGCGGGTGATCGTGATTCGTGTAGACAGCGGTTGCCGAATCAACGGGAGAGGGCTCCGTGAACGGTATGGCACTCATGAGTCAAGAACTCTCCGGGGTGTGAGATTGACTAGCAAGGAAAACTGCAACGTGCCGGCTTGCTGTGCAGTTACCGGTCTTACTGCTTTCTATTAGCGTTATCCAAAGCTCTTTCGTGCCAATCTATTTCGCCGGACGTTTTTCCATCCAACTGAGCGCTGGGCAGGTGACGCGCACTCAGAATCATATACCTGTCCTGTTTACGTGTTTCTGATGCTTGATTTGTCATAGGTGAAGGTATGCCTTCCAGCTTAGCCGACGATATCGGCCCAGAGTGTGATCACGAATGCGGCTGTGCCCTCGTTGCCGGGCAGGAACTGCGTGTAGTCGAAATCGCGCGCGGCAACCGTACCGCGCAGCGTTTGTGTCCCATCGGAAACGATGATCTGATCTCCGACCAGGGGAACGGGTTCTATTGTTCCCTCGTCGAAAGTGATTTCCTGCGATACGAGCACATCCGGGCCTCGTGTGATCTTTAAAGCCAGCATCGTCGGAACCAAGGGCATTTAGGGGACTCCCGAACGACCAATCCTATCATCACGATGTAGTGAATTGTTGAACCCTAGTAGGAAGTTGCCTCTTCAGGTTCCCCTCACGCGTTCAACTTTTCACATCGGCTACCGAGCCCACCAGCACTGGTCTGTCTTCATCCACAAAAGCGATCAGATCGCGCAACTTAACCACGTTGCTCCCGGTGATTGCCGACTTCCACTTGTAATCGAACTTCGTGTCCTTGCCATAAAAAATTCCTCCCGCAATCACCTCTGCCACCAGCCTGCTGCCGAGCGGACCCAGCCGTTCGCCGTCATGCAGGATCTCCGCCTCTTTCAGAACGTAATACCACAGCGGCGTCTTGAATCGCGTATCCCGGACCCCATTCAGCGGATCGCTCGCCGGAGGCATGCCAACGCCATCCGGCTTCGCATACGTATCGACATCCGCTTCGAAGAGATATTGCGCGTCATCGTTCGCATCCACCTGCAACGGTGTCAACCGCTGGCTCGCATCGATCTCGAAAAATTCGCAGAGGTCTTCTCCGCACGCAATGTCGATCTCGCGACTGCGCGTCAGATTCCTGAACGGCAGATTGCCCTCCGTCTTTACGGCATCGGGAATCGCGCTCTCCGGCAGGTCGAACACAACCGGCGTCACTTTGCTGTCGATCTTCAAAGATAACGACGCATCAAACTCATTCTTCGGATAAAACACGTCCCAGTCGATCACGTGATCCCGGCTCAATGGCCTGCCGCCACGCAGATCGCCCTTCCGTTCGAGATCGCGGTTGTTAAAAAGCTGGACCGCTCCCGCACTGTTCAGCTTGTATTCGTTGCGCAGCATGCTGTGTCCAAACCTGAACCCGATTGCGAACTCATGCGGCATCTGCAGCCCTCCATCCGCGGCCGGCTTGTACTTCATCGCGCCATGCCCCGCGCGCGCGATTTCCTTCAAGACCCACGCCAGTACCTCCGCCTCGCAGACCCGCGGCAAATAATCGTTCAGCAGCACGCTCTGCCAGTTCGCGATCACCTCCGCCTTCACCTTCTCAGCGGCTTGCTCCGCATCTTTCTTGTGCTTCGGATTCAGCTTCTTGTCCTGCTCGTAGGCCATCTTTAGCAGCTTGTTGTGAACACGCATCAGCAGGATGTGCACCTGTAGCACTACCTGGTTCTCATCATTGCGAGGATCGAAGATGTACGCCGCCCCCACGCGGGCCGGCTCCGACGTGTCGGTCCATCGCGTCAAGTCGTAAGCATTCGGACCCAGCCGCCACAGCTTGAACGTCATATCGTCATTGAAGACATCGCTGTTCTTGATGATGCCCTTTGTCGACGTATCCGCCGGGTCGTCCGGATAGCTACGCCCGCCATACACGCTGTCCAGATCGATCAGCGGGCTTGCAAAATCCGGAACCGATCCACCTGTCTGGTCGTCGAAGAGATTCGCCCCGTTGAATGTCAGATCGTGGTCGATGAACTGCCCCACGAACGTAAACACCGCGGGAATATTGGGATTCTCCGCCTCCGGCGCATCCGGATCGGTATACGTCGTCCCCTCATGCGGAAACGTCAGATACGAAATCAGCTCCGCCGGAATCCCATACCGCTTTTCGCAGAGCCGCTGAAAGAACATCTCCGCTTTCTCTTTGATCTGCACAGCCGCCTGCGCAACATCGGCATCTGCATGCTCCGGCATCAGCTTCTTGAGCCTCATCATCACCGCGCCGGTCTTGGTCAGAATCTGAAATCCGCCATGCTGCATCAGTTGCGACACGGCCGATTTCCTCGGCAGTGAAGGGAACGGACCGCCCAGCCTGGTGCGCAGCGTTTCGATGTGTGTGGTCAGCTTGCCTCGCGTTGCAACGGTTTCCGATGGCGTCTTGGGCATGACTCGCTCCGGTGCTCCAGATTTTTTTAAGGGAAGCGGATTCCCCACGCATCGAATATAGCCCGATCGCCTGATACCCTGCCTTAAAGGAACCTTAATGGAATCGCCGCCCCACCGCCCCGCATGGAAGACGCTGCTGGCCTTCGGCATCATCTACTTCGTGTGGGGATCAACCTTCCTCTTCATCCGCATCGGCGTGCGCGAGCTTCCGCCGCTGCTCTTCGCCGCGCTGCGTTTTCTTCCCGCGGGTCTTGTCCTCTACGGTTGGATGATCGCGCAGGGTGAGCGCGCTCCCACCCTCCGCCAGTGGACATCGGCAACTCTGCTGGCGCTCCTCATCTTCGTCGGCGACTATGGATTGCTCTTCTGGGCGGAGCAGCATGTGCCCTCCGGCGTCGCCGCCGTTATGCTGGCCACCATCCCGCTCTTCATGGCGCTCTCAGAGATCGTTCTCCTGCGCACGCAGAAGCTCACCATCCGCCTGACGCTCGCGCTCCTCATAGGACTGGGCGGAGTCGCCGTGCTCGTGAGCCATTCGCTCGTGCTCGGGGGAGCGCCTATCGACAGTCGTGGCGCCATTGCTCTCATCCTTGCCTCGATGAGCTGGTCCGTTGCATCGGTGCTCTCGCGCAAGCTGCCGTTGCCCTCATCGAAGGTCATGAGCGCTGGAGCCCAGATGCTCGCAGGCGGTATCCTCCTCACCATCACTGCCGCGGCCTTCGGAGAATTCCGCGGCTTCCATCCCTCTGCCATCTCCGGACACGCCTGGTTCGCGCTCGTCTACCTCATCGTCTTCGGCTCGCTCATCGGATTCACCGCCTACGTCTGGCTCCTCCATCACGAATCGCCAACCAAGGTCGGTACCTACGCCTATGTGAATCCTGTAGTCGCCGTGCTCCTCGGCTACTTCTTCGGCGGAGAGCCACTCGGCATGAGAACCGTACTGGGCACGGCCTTTGTTCTCGTCAGCGTACTTGTCATTACCCTCACGCCGGCAAGAAAGTCTCTTCCCAAGCTGGTGGTCGAAGACGCGTAGCTTCGTGCCCGTCAGGCAGCATCCATGGGCACCTCGACAGAGACCGTCGTCCCTTCTGCGATGTCTGTCCGAATCGACACCGTGCCCCCCACCAGCCGTGCGCGTTCCTTCATCGTCACGATCCCGATCCCATGGCTCGCGCCTGCCGCTGACTGGACGAAGCCCACGCCGTTGTCTCTCACGCTCAGGTGCAACACATTTCCCACCATATTTATATTCACGAACACAGTGCCGCCCTGCGAATGCTTCGAAGCATTGCGCAAACACTCGCCCGCGATGTGATAGATACAGTCCGATATCTCTGAGGGCAGGCGATCCGGCAGGTTTTCTGTCTTGAAGTGGGTAACAATCCCGGAGCGCGATTCGAATTCGGAGCAATATTCCTCCAGGGCAATCTTCAAGCCGAGATCGTCCAGGATCGAAGGATGAACCTGATGAGAAATCTGGCGAACGTGCTCCGCTGCCACTGCGGCATGGCCCTGGACCCGCATCAGATCCCGGGTCACTTCCAGCGAGGAATACTTGGATGCAATTCTTCCCAGGTCCATCGCGATTGCTGCCAGGCCCTGGCTGAGATCGTCATGCAGATCTCGCGCAATGCGCCGCCGCTCGTCATCCTGGGCGCTTATCAGCTTGCCTGCAAGCTGCCTCAATTCTTCTTTTTGTTGCTGCGTCGCCGTTTCGGCAGCCCTTCGCAGGGAAACATCCGAGATGAAGGCCACGGCAAGAGTTTCGTTGGCAGTCGCAATGTGGCCCAGGCTGATTTCGGCCTCGAACTCCGAGCTGTCTTTCCGGCGCGCCTTGAGATTCATGTTGACGCCCATCGGCCTGTCCTGCGGATCGGCAAAGTAATGTGCGCGGTGGGCGACGTGCTGCGCGCGCAGGTGTTCCGGAACCAGAACCTCCACTGGTTGACCCCGTAATTCCTCCGGCGCATATCCAAATAGCTTTTCAGTTCCGGGGTTCGTCATCACGACCCGTCCGGTTTTGTCTACGATGATGATCGCCTGCGGTGCCGCCTCAAACAACGAGTGCGCGACCGATTCGCTCTCCCGCTTCTCACGATCGGCGATGTCCCGTTGCTTTACCGCGCGGCTCACTTGAATCGGCGCGAAGACCAGCGCAATCAGCGCAAGAAGTGCGGCGCCCATCGTACCGCCCAGCCCCCGCAGCAACTCGCTGTTGCGTTCAGCGGAACGTCTCCGCAGAAGCTCGTATTCGTCTTTTTCTAGCGTGCGTACTTGCTCGCGGATTCGATCTGCCTGTGCGCTTTCCAGCGTGTCGGCGCTGTATTTTGCAGCGTCGTTTGCTTCGGGATTGTCCCGGAGTGCAATCATTGCTGCAAGGTCGTCCAATTCGGCGTTAATCAGTGGTTGCAACGCGTTCAGCCGCTGTCGCTGGCTCTCGTTGTCGCGGGTTAAGCCTTGCAGGACAGTGAAATTGTGCTGTGTCTCGCTCGCCGCGCTGTGGTAGTGCGTCAGATATCCCTTGTCACCCGTAGCAAGGTAGTCGTGGGTGGCAATCTTCGCATCTCCCAGGCGGGCGCGCATCTGCTGGGAGGCGGACAGAACGGCATAAGTGTGATTGACCCACCCATCAGACTCGATCACGCGGCGAAGAGTCCAGGCGGCGATCAGGCCAATAGCGACAACCATGGCAAACCCGAACGCGGCCCAGGCGCGCGAAGTCCGCTCAAGGTGCTCCCGTCGCTTGCTGTCGTTATGGTCCGCGGCTGATTCGAACATGCGGAACCTCCCAGTTCCGCTACCAGGTCCACTTGGGCGAAGTACATAATACGATTTACTAAGGGCGTAAGATAGTAGCCATTCGCCGGGAAGATTTCAATTGCGTAATCTATACGCTTCTTACTTCCTACGGTTGGGCGTGTTGCCGCCATCGACAGCTTTGGGGAACGAAGGATCGCAAATATGAGCAGCATCCGTATCCTGTTGGCGGACGATCACGAGCTCATTGTTCACGGCGTTCGCTCGACACTGGAATCGCAATTCGAGATCGTCGGTTGCGCCGGAGACGGAAAGGCGCTCGTCCAGGCTGCTGAAACTCTTCGGCCGGACGCCATCGTGCTCGATGTCAGCATGCCTGTCCTGAACGGATTTGAGGCTGCTCAGCGGATCAGGCAGATCATGCCCTCGGTAAAGGTGGTCTTCCTCAGCCAGCACCGCGATCCTGCCTACCTGCGGCATGCGTTGAAGATAGGAGCCACCGGCTACGTGCTCAAATCGGAAGTCGCAGTAGAATTGCAGCGCGCCCTCACCGCCGTTCTGCGCGGAGAAACCTTCATCAGTCAGGGATTTGGCGACCAGGTCATCGACGGCCTGTGGAATCGCTCCAGGGAAGTAAGCAACGAGTCGTCCGAGCTCACCGGTCGACAGCGCGAGATCCTCCAGTTGATCGTCGAAGGCCGCGCTAACAAGGAAATCGCAGATTCCCTTGACCTGTCAGTCAAAACAGTCGAGTTTCATCGTGCCCGGCTGATGAACAAACTTGGCGCCCGCACCGCCGCCCAGCTCGCCAAAGTGGCCGTCCAGCGGGGTCTCATCCCCGAATGAAAGACTGGTTTTTTTGACAGTCGCAGAGCTTCCTGCTTTCGCCTATGCTGACATCTTCCTTAACTCCGGGTGACGCTCTGTCCTCGTATCGAGCTAGGCGTGCTGAGGCCACTCACAGTTCTTCTCCCGCGAAGGCAGAGGTCCACAGTCGTGGCAAGAATGCGCATTCTCCTGGCCGACGATCACTCCGAGTTCATCGAAGAACTCCGGGACCTTCTTCATCCGCACCATGACATCGCTGGTGCCGTCGCGGACGGGAAGGCACTGGCCGAGGCCGCCTCGGCTCTCAACCCGGATGTGATTATTTCCGACATCTCGATGCCCGTCATGTCTGGCTTTGAGGCTGCCGCGAAAATTCGATCTCTCGGCCTGAAATCGAAGTTCATTTTCCTTACTGTTCATTCATCGCCGGCTTACCTGAGAAAAGCGCGGAGTCTCGGCGTGGAAGGCTATGTGCTGAAGGTTCATGCGTTTGATGAACTGCTGACCGCTATCTCCAGTGTTCTGGAGGGGGAAGTCTTCGTTTCCCCCGAACTCCAACCTTCTCACCAGAGTTAACCCTATTATCTCTGCAGCGCCGCCTCGCCGCCACAATTCAAACCTAGGGTTCCTCCTAGTTGGCGCGGACAGTTTTTCCGACCTACGATCTTCAGCGTCGGAACGAACATACGAAATCTACGCCTGAAAGGACGATTTGCCATGGCCGGTTCCGTTGCCGCTTCCCGAATCCATCTTCTCCCTTCTTCGCCCAACACCAGGCGGGTCCCCGTCAGAGTTCGAAAAGCGCCACGGAAAAGACGGGCCGCAGCCAGCCCTGTTCTGTTCGGCGGGCCATCCTATTCCGGGTTATCTCACGAAGCGTGGAACGATCTCAATCGCATCCGGCACATAATCAGTTTCCCGGCTGCCGCCACCGTCTTTGTCGAGGGACAGGCATGTCGTGGGGTTTACATTCTTCGCCATGGCCGGGCGAAACTCGCTATTGCCAACTCTGATGGCAAAACGCTGGTCGTCAGGATTGCAGGCCCCGGAGAGATACTGGCGCTGAATTCTTGCCTGACGGGCGAGCCCCACGAGGTGACGCTCGAAACCACCGAGCCCACCGAGTTCGCGTTTGTACACGCGCAGGAATTTCTGCAGTTTCTTGGCAAGCACAGGGAGGCCTCCTTCCTTGCCGGCGCACAACTCGTTCGCGACTGCCTCGGAGCGTACGAATTTGTCCGCTCCGTCGGCTTCGGCCAGACCATCACAGCGAGACTTGCGCGCTTCCTGTTGCACTGGGCAGCCGAATCCCCAACCGGCGACCGCGGCCATTACCTGAAAGCTCACTTCACCCATGACGAGATCGGCCAGATGATTGGTGCTACCCGTGAAACTGTGACTCGTACTTTGGGCCTGCTCAGAAGACATCATGTGATCGAGTTTTCCCGCTCAGGGCTCCTGATCCGAGACATCCTGGCTTTGCAGCAGATGGTGAATTGATTTCATTTGGCCGAGAATTTCCAACAACCCGCTAAACTGAAAATAGAGACTACAAAAGCCCGGCTGATCCAGCCGGGTTTTTCATTTGAAGAGAGCACGTTCCCGGCTCTAAGTCCTTGTTTCTCTGATCTTTGCCTGTAAGGATTCTGTTATCAGGCGGTTGCAGCCGACGCATCCATAACCGCTTTAGAATAAAATGTTTACGAAACCAAGGGGGGCACGGGCATCCCCGGTTAGAATGTCGCCATGGTCATCCACACCTTCGCCTTCCGCTGGAAGCCCGGCGTCGCCCCGGATCAGAAGCAGCATGTGATCCTAGCCATCCGCAAGCTCCAGGGCCAGATACCCGGCCTGCTCGAGACCTGGGTCGGCCAGAATATCTCCCCCCGTTCCCAGGGATACGAGCTCGGCGGCGTCATGAAGTTTGAAACTCGTGCTGCCCTCGAAGCCTACAGCGGACACCCCGTCCACCAGGAGCTGCTCTCCTGGCTCATGCCCCTCATCGACCCCCTCGAAGTCGATTTCGAATGTTGAGCTGAACTTTCCGCGTCAACCATCAGTTCGCAGCGCCGCTCCTGCGAAGCTTCCCGATAAGTGCCCGGAACAGCGGAGCTCCCCACACGCCCATCAGCAGCAATCCTCCGAACAGCAGCACCGCGTCGATGCTCTCCCGACCTTCCGGTGACGCGTAGACATTCCGCAGATTCAGCCACAGGGCAAACTCGTCCAGAGTCAGGGCCGCTCCGATGCCGTACAGGATCGAGATCAGCCTGCTCCAGAAGATCGACGTCGGGCTGGAGCCGCACCCCGCCTCTGCCAGCCACGCATACCCGACCACCAGCAGGATCAGGATGCCCCACACCAGGTGATGAATATGCCGGCCGCCAATCGTCACCCATCCAAACGGTCCGATGTTGTGAAGAATAGCCAGCACCAGCAGGCGGGCGCCGAGAAACGTGAGAAAGAAGCTTACCGCGGCAAGGAAGAGCCTCCGCTTGGGCCGGTCGGGGATATGTTCGTGCAGCAGCACCCCAAGCTGCGTGAGGTGCAACAGGAACAGCATCGTTGCCGTGCCTATTGTCGCGCAGATCAGCAGAATCCAGGCGCCGGTCAGGTGCATATCTAACTACGCTCCCTCTGTCCGCGTTTTAGGAAATCCTATATCCGGAGCCGCGGTCCTCAAGCCGACGTGACCAGCAGGGAACGGCGGCCTTGCACAATCTTAGTGAGGGCAAGTGATCTCCTACAACGCCGTCATCCACCCAGCGCAGGCAGCCGACCCGAAGAGCCAAGCAGAAAGATCACGCCGATAGCGAAGCTGTAGACTGCGCCTGCGACGGCGACCCAACGATAGAACGACGGGCGGTGCAGCCCCGCGTAAAAAATCCCGCCCAGCGACGCCGTCATCAGTGTATTCATCGCCACCAGGCCCGCTGCAAAGGCAATCAGCCCCATAAATCCGCGAGCCGTGCCCCCCAGGCTTGCCGCCAGCAGAAACAGCATCAGCTGGCTCGGCGTCTCCGCACCCAGGCCATGCAGAATGCCGATCGCAAAGACCGACTTGCCGCCGTAATTCCACGTGAATGGCTCCGGACGCGGCTTGTGCCGATCGAAAATCTTCACCGAGCGCCACCACGCATACTGGCAGCCAGAAATAAGAATCGCCCAGCGGCTTTGCATAGCTGCGTGCGAGTGCGAATGCCGGATCAGGTTCGCCACCACGCCGATCCCAAGGATGATCAGTGTTGCGCCGATCAACCGCTCGGTCCAGTTGTCCAGCCTGGCCGGCAGCGGAATATGCAGCATTACCACCAGCGCGCCCAGCACCACCACAGTCAGCGCATGCCCCAGGGCATAGGTAACACCCAGCCGCATCCCCTGCTTCCAGTCCTTCTGCACCGCTGTAATGTCGGAGATTGCTGCCAGGTGGTCGTAATCAAATCCGTGCCGCAACCCAAGCACAGCGCAGGAGAAGAGCGCGAGTTCCAGCTTCCAGTTCATGCGTTCAATTCGATGCGGGGCGCCCACGTCCCGATTTTGGGACGTAGTAACCGATTCCCTGAGCTCTGTACTCTGAGCCCTTGGTCGATGCAAACCCCAATTCTAGCGGAACTTCGCAGAGGGTGCCCCATTCAAAGCCTGCTGTTGGCTTTGAATGGGTTCAGCCTGTGAGCCGAACCAGCTGCTCGGCTTCCAGCCGAGGCCCAAGAATCGAAATCTTTGGCACCTGCCCCCGAGCCATCGCAACTTCGTCGCAGCGATAAAGGCGGGGGCAGTTCTGGCAATCTTTAAAGATCTTGTCCGGCAGCGCTGCCCGGTCTTCCACTTCGCGAAACCCATAGCGAAAGAAAAAGTCCGGGATGCGCGTAAACAGGCAGACACACCCGATTCCGTGATCCTCAGCCTCATCAAGCAGCGCAAATAGAATCCGCCCTCCCACGCCCTGGCTCTTCGCTTCCGGCTTAACGACAATGGACCGCACCTCTGCAAGATGGGG
>Ga0335073_10000816_pt1 | contig 40887 bp, 44 predicted proteins | sample Lox_Sample_22_FD_207093 | JGI IMG/M metagenome (GOLD analysis project Ga0335073, IMG submission 207093) | Soil microbial communities from Loxahatchee National Wildlife Refuge, Florida, United States - Lox_Sample_2.2 | ecosystem: Environmental > Terrestrial > Soil > Wetlands | place: USA... | reverse complement strand
GGCGCCGTTCGGCCCAAGCAGCGCGAACACGGTGCCGGGCGCCACGCCGAACGACAGCCCGTCGAGTGCCGTCACACCTTTCGGATAAGACTTCACGAGGCCGTCGGCCTCGATCGCGTACTCCATCGTCTGCCATACCTCCGAGATAAGATTCGCTAACGCCGCAAGTATCTTAGTAATTAAGAGATTTAGATGTCAAGAGAACTTCCGCCGGAGCGCCTACAGCTGTACGCCGAGCTCGGCGACGAGGTGCGCGCCAACCAGCGCGCGACCGACGCTGTCGACGAGCTGCTGGCCGAGGCGCTCGGGATAAATCGCACCGATGCGCGGTGCATGGACATCCTGGATCAGCACGGACGCATGAGCGCCGGGGATCTCGCGCAGGAGAGCCGGCTGACCACGGGCGCGATCACCGCCGTCATCGACCGCCTGGAACGCGCCGGGATAGCCCGTCGGGTCCCCGACCCCTCCGACCGCCGGAGGGTGCTGGTCGAGCCGACCGAGAAGGCCCGCGAATTCGCGAACGAGCTGATGGTCGAACCGATGAGGGAGATGTACATCCCCATGGCCGAGCGATACAGCGACGACGATCTCCGGCTGATCCTCGACTTCACGCGGCAGGGCCGCGAGCTTCAGGAGCGGCACGCCGACTGGCTGCGCGAGCGCCTGAAGGCTCAGAGCGAGCGGACGTCGGCGCCCTGAGGCTCGAACCCGGCCCGCATCACGGTCGCCCACCCCGCGGCCTCGCGCCTCAGGGCCTCGACGAGCGGGCCGGTCTGGTCATACCGGGACCACACCAGCACGGTCGGCCCAGCTCCCGAGATCGTCGCCCCGAGCGCCCCGAGCGCGTGCGCGCGCTCGAGCAGCTCAGCGGACTTCGGGTACAGGCGGGCGCGGTGGGGCTGGTGCAGCCGGTCGCGCAGGCCGGCCGCGATCAGGTCCCAGTCCGACGTGGCCAGACCGAGCATCAGGATCGAGGCGTGAGCGACGTTGAACACCGCGTCGTGCATCGGGACCTGCCTCGGTAGCGCCGCCCGAGCCGCCTCCGTCATCACGGTCTCGTGCGGGACGACCAGCACCGCCTCGAGGCCCTCAGGCGGCTCGAACCGATGGGCCCGCGGACCGTCACACACGACGAACCCTCCTTGCAGGGCCGCGGCGACGTTGTCGGGATGACCCTCGAGCTCGGCGGCGCGCGCGAGCAGATCCTCGTCGAGCTCGAACAGGTGGTCGGCGGCCATGAGCCCCGCGACGACCGCCGCGGCGCTCGATCCGAGCCCACCGCTCAGCGGAATCTCGGACGAGATCCGGAACTCGAAGCCGTCCGCGGGCCGCAGCCGCTCGAAGCTCCTGACCACGAGGTTGTCCCTGTCGCGCGGGACGTCGAGGTCGGTCTTTACGGCGAAGCTGCCGGTCTCGACGACCTCGAGCTCGAGATGCAGCGCGAGTGCGGCGGCGAGCACGTCGAATCCCGGCCCGAGGTTGGCCGACGAGGCGGGAACTCGGACCACGCGCCGGCGCGCGAGGCCCGGGGTCACTCGAGCACCGCGCGCTCGATCGCGCTCAGCTCGGGGTCGCAGGCGACGACCGCGCCGGCCTGATCGAGCGCGGTGTCGGGATCCTTGAGGCCGTGGCCGGTGAGCACGCATACCACGCGGTTGACGTCCTCGCCCGTGCCGTGGACGAGCAGCCCGGCGACGCTCGCGGCGGAGGCCGGCTCGCAGAACACGCCCTCGTTCGAGGCCAGGAAGCGATAGGCCATCAGGATCTCGGCGTCGGTGACCGCCTTGACCGCGCCGCCGCTCGAGGTCATCGCGTTCATGGCCTCCTCCCAGCGCGCGGGGTTGCCGATCCGGATCGCGCTCGCGACGGTCTCGGGGTGCTCGATCGGTTTGCCGTGTACGAGCGGCGCGGCGCCCGCGGCCTGGAATCCGAACATGCGGGGTTTGAGACCGGACTCCTGGAAGCCCTTCCAGTACGCGGTGATGTTGCCGGCGTTGCCGACGGGGATGCACAGCGCGTCGAGCCCGCCGGCAAGCTGCTCCACGATCTCGAACGCCGCCGTCTTCTGGCCCTCGATCCGGAAGTCGTTGACCGAGTTGACGAGTGACACCGGGTGGCGTTTCGCGAGCTCGCGCACGAGCTTGAGCGCCTCGTCGAAGTTGCCGCGCAGGGCCACCACCCTCGCGCCGTGCATCAGGGCCTGGGCGAGCTTGCCGGTCGCGATCTTGCCCTCCGGCACGATCACCGCGCCTCTCAGTCCCGCCCGGGCGGAATAAGCCGCCGCGGACGCCGCGGTGTTGCCGGTCGAGGCGCAGATCACGGCCTCCGCGCCCTCACGGACGGCCGCGGACACCGCGCAGGTCATGCCGCGGTCCTTGAACGAGCCCGTCGGATTGGCACCCTCGAGCTTCAGCCACACCTCGAGTCCGGCCTTCTCCGACAGCCGCTCGGCGAGGATCAGCGGGGTCGAGCCCTCGTTCAACGACACCACCGGGTCGCCTGCCGAGAACGGCAGTCGCTCCTGGTAGCGCTCGATGATCCCCGGCATGGCCGGGAGCATGTCAAAGCCGGCCCTGCCGCTACAGTGCCGCCCGTGAGGTGGCGGATCGGACTCCTCGCCGGTGTGCTGCTCGGCGCCGGCGCGATGCTGGTGCCCGGCGTCGCCGCGGCGGCCACGCCCACGATCACGGAGTCGTTCTCGCCTGCCTCGGTCGCGTTGAACGGCACGAGCACGCTGACGTTCGCGATCGATAACTCGCAGGACACGCTCGTCCACGCGATCAGCTTCGACGACGCGCTTCCAACCGGGGTGCAAATCGTCCCCGGCTCTCAGAAGACGACGTGCGTCGGCCTGCCGCCCAGCGCGGGGTCGGGCGACCTCGCGTTCACCGGCACCGTGCCGCCCATGTCCACCTGCACCGTCTCCGCCACCGCCCAGGGCGCGCAGGCCGGCCACTGGGACGACCCGGTGAGCGTGACGGTCGACCTGGGCTCCGTCAACACCGACGCCTCGATCGACGTGGTCGCGCCACCGTCGATCTCGGCCGCTTTCGGCACGTCGCTGCTCGGCCTCGACGGGACGACGACGTTGACGTTCACGATCACGAACCCCAACCCGTCGTTCTCCCTGAGCGGGGTCGGGGTCACCGACACGCTGCCGGCCGGCCTGGTGATCGCAGGCCAGCCCAGCAACACCTGCGGGGGCTCCGTGGCCGGCGACCCCGGGTCTAACAACGTCGGGTTGAGCGACGGACAGATCCCGCCGGCGTCGAATTGCGCGGTGTCGGCGGCCGTCGCCGCCACCGGCACCGGGGCTCTCACCGACATGACCACGCAGGTGTTCTCGACCGAAGGCGGGATCGGGAACACGGCCTCGGCCGGACTGACGGTGATCGGAGCGCCGACGGTGTCGCTGCTCTCCCCGGTCGGAGGGCGTACGTACGCGTTCGGGCAACGGGTGCGAGCCGACTACAGCTGCGCCGACGATCCGTACGGGCCCGGCATCAGTTCGTGCGCCGGTGACGTGGCCAACGGCGCGCTGATCGACACCTCGAAGGCCGGGGCCCACACCTTCACCGTCACCGCGATGTCCCGGGACGGCGGCGTCGACACCGAGATCGCGTTCTACACGGTCGCGCCCGACAACCGCTTCACGGTCGGGCGGGGACACGTTCGTCCCGACGGCTCGGTCGGGTACACCATCCGGGTGCCGGGACCCGGTGCCGTCACCGTGGTCGAGTCGGTCGGGGCGCGGACGTTCGCCCGCGGTCAGGCCACCGCCCGGCGCGCCGGCAACGTACGCCTCAAGCTCCGGCCGGCCGCGTCCGGGCGCCTCGCCGTGCAACAGGGCCACGTGAAGCGCGTGTCGGTGACGGTGGCGTTCACGCCACGGGGCGGGACGCGGGCGGAGAAGCGGTTCTCGTTCGCAGCCTGATCCGCGTCAGGCGAGGTCGAGCACGATCTTGCCGGTCGCGCCGCGGCCGTCGATCAACTCGAGCGCATCGCCGGCCTGCTCGAGCGAGAACCTGGCGCCGACCACGGGCCGCACGAACCCGGCCTCGATCAGCCGGCCGATCGCCTCGCCGATCTCGCGGTTGAGCTCCGGCTTGCGCATCACGAAGTTCCCCCAGCCGGCCCCGATCACCTCGGTGTTCGCGAGCAGCAGCCGGTTGACGCGCACCTCGGGGATCGAGCCGCCGGTGAAGCCGACGACGACGACCCTGCCGCCCTCGCGCAGCGAGCGCAGGCTGTCGGTGAAGCGGTCGCCGCCAACCGGGTCGATCACGAGGTCGACCCCTCCGTGCGAGAGATCCTTCGCCTCGTCCTTCCAGGGGCCGTCGCTGCGGACCACATGGTCCGCGCCGGCATCGCGGGCGACGCGCTCCTTGTCGTCGGTCGACACGACTGCGATCGTGTTCGCGCCGAGTCCCTTCGCGATCTGGAGGGTGGCGGTGCCGACGCCACCGGCCGCGCCGTGCACCAGCACGGTCTCCCCCTCGTCCAGCCGGCCGCGGGTCACCAGCGAGAAGAACGCCGTGTGGTAGTTCAGGACGAGCCCTGCGCCCTGGGCGAAATCGAGCGCGTCGGGGAGCTTGAACGTGAAGAACGCCGGCGCCACCGCGACCTCGGCCCACCCGCCGAGCATGCAGAACGCGGCCACGCGGTCGCCGGGCTTGACCGAGGCGTCGTCGGGCGCGCTCCGCACCACTCCGCCCACCTCGCTGCCGGGTACGAACGGCAGCTCGGGCTTGACCTGGTACTCGCCGCGAGTCTGGAGCAGCTCGGGGAACGACACGCCGGCGGCGTGAACGTCGACGAGCACGCCCCGGCCCGGGGTCATCGGGTGCTCCGGGGCAGGCTCGGGGGCGTCTTCGACTACCCGCAGCGCCGACTGCGGGCCAGTGAGCTCGAAGATCTGGACGGCCTTCATATCGGGGCGGCACCCTAGCCGAACTGGTCTCGCCCCGCGATGCCGGTTAACTCCTCACTCGCCGCCCGCCCGCGCGGTGAATCCAGATTCAGCCACCCCTGGCGCGGTCAACCCAGCACTCGCGGATGTCGGGCGGTCGAGCGCTGAGTTAGCCACAAATCGCGGAGCCCACCGCCGCCGCCGGCTAGCCGAACTCTTCCTCGAGCACCCGGATGGCGCGCGGTGGCGCGCGGAGCACATCCAACCGCGCCAACTCCTCCATCGCCCCGCTGAACCGCGACTCGAGCACCGGATGGACGACCATCACCAGCCGGGCCTGGTCGCCGAGGCCGCGCTGCACGACCGACTTCACCGACACGTCCTGGGTGGCGAGCACCTGCGCCACCCGGGCCAGCACGCCCGACTCGTCGGCGACGTCGAGGTGCAGGTAGAACGCGGACACGACGTCCTGGACGATCTCGAGCACCTGGCTCGTCGGCGGCGTCGATGCCGGCGGGATCATCGCGCTGATCACGTCTCCGAGCACGGCGCTCGCGGTCTGCGGACCGCCGGCGCCCGGGCCCGACATCGTGATCTCGGTGATCGCCTCGGACTCGACCGTGACCGCGTTGAACGGCCCGCTCACCGACGCCAGCGGGTGCCTCGGGTACAGGAACGCGGGGTGGACGCGCACGGACAGCCCGTCGCCGATCCTCTCCGCCGTCCCGATCAGCTTCAACCGCAGGCCCAGCTCGTCCGCGTACGCGAGGTCGTCGGGCTGGATGTGCTCGATCCCCTCGTACCGGACCTGGTCGAGATGGACGGGGGTGTCGAACGCCAGCCGCGCGAGAATCGCCATCTTGGCCGCGGCGTCGCGGCCGTCGACGTCCTCGGACGGATCGGCCTCGGCGTACCCAAGCCGCTGCGCCTCCGCGAGCGCCTCCTCGAACGTCATCCCGGTCCGCGCCATCTCGGTCAGGATGAAGTTGGTCGTGCCGTTGACGATCCCGTGGACGCGGTCGATCGTCGCCCCCGCGAGCGACTCCTGGATCACGCGGATCACCGGGACGACGCCCGCGACCGCCCCCTCGAACCGGAGCTGCACGCCTTCCGCCCGCGCCACGTCCCACAGCTCCTCGCCGTGCTGGGACAGCAGCTGCTTGTTGGCGGTGACGATGTGGCGCCCGGCGCGCATCGCCTCCAGGAGATAGGACCGGGCCGGCTCGATCCCCCCGATCAGCTCGACGATCAGGTCGGAGCGCTCGAGGAGCTCGTCGAACGACCCCGAGCTCCGGGTCATGACACCGCTCAGCTCGGGCCGGAGTCCCGTCGCCCGCTCGATCCTGTCAGCGTGCTGCGGGAGCAGCGACGCGAACGCCGACCCGACGGTGCCGTGCCCCAGCAGCCCGACCCGGAAGACGCTGTCAGCCGATGTCACGCGCCGTCAGGTCCTCGTAGGTCTCGCGGCGGACGACCACCCGGGCGTCCCCCTCGCGGCAGAAGATCACCGGCGGCCGCGGCACCCCGTTGTAGTTGTTGGCCATCGAGTACCCGTAGGCGCCGGTCACGGGCGTGGCCACGACGTCGCCGGGCGCGGGGTCGGCCAGCCAGGCGTCGCGGACGATCACGTCGCCCGACTCGCAGTGCTTGCCCGCCAGGCGGCAGCGCTCGTTCGGCGCCGCGGACGCCCGGTCGGCGACCAGCGCCTCGTACTTCGAGCCGTACAGCATCGGGCGCAGGTTGTCGGACATGCCGCCGTCGACCGCCACCCAGGTCGAGACGTTGCGCTTGACCGTCTGCACGGTGTACAGCGTGACCGTCGAGTTCGCGACGAGCGCGCGCCCGGGCTCGAGCAACAGCCGCTTCTCGGTCCCCAGCTCGGCGTGCACCGTGCTGACCACGGCCTCGACGTAGTCGCCGATCGCCGGCGGCTTCTCGGCGGCGGCGTAGGCCACGCCCAGCCCGCCGCCGACGTTGTAGACCGGGAAGTCGCCGAGCTCCGCGAGGGTCCGCACGGCGGCGCGGAACGGCTCGAGCTCGAGCAGCTGGGACCCGATGTGGAAATGCAGCCCGACGAGGTCGAGGTGAGGAGCGCGCCGGAGGCGGGCGATCGCCTCGCGCGCGTCCACGGGCGCGAACCCGAACTTCGAGTCGGTCTGCCCGGTCGAGATCGCGTGGTGGGTGTCGCCGGCCACGCCCGGCGTGACGCGGATCAGAACCTCCTGGCGGCGGTTTCGGTCGGCGGCGACGCGTTCGAGCACGTCGAGCTCGTGCAGCGAGTCGATCACGATGTGGCCGACGCCCGCGGCGAGCGCTCCGGTCAGCTCGGACTCGGACTTGGCGTTGCCGTGGAAGTAGATCCGTGCGGGGTCGAATCCGCCCCGCAGCGCGAGGAACAGCTCGCCGCCCGACGCGACATCGCACGCGAGGCCTTCCTCGGCGAGCAGCCCGTACACCGCGGTGCACGGAAACGCCTTGGAGGCGAACAGCACGTCGAAGTCGGCGTGGCGGGCGGCGATCGCCTCCATGAACGATCGCGCCCGGGCGCGAATGTCGTCCTCCGCGACGACGTACACGGGCGTTCCGAACTCGCGCGCGAGCTCGACGGCGTCGCAGCCGCCGATCTCGAGCCGTCCCCGCTCGTTGACGCGCGATCCGATCGGATAGACGTGGGACAGGGTGGCGGTGGCGGACATCGCGGGCCGATCATGCCATGACCAAGGGGCGGCTGGCATGATCGGGGCGTGCCCCGGCCGCGCACTGTCACGCCCAAGCTCCCTGCCGAGATCGGCGTGCACGACGGCCTCTCCTACTCGTTGTGGCTGCCGGACGACCCCGCCCCCGGCGGCGTGGTCACGCTCCACGGCGCCGGCTCGTGCAAGGAGAACCATCACGACTTCGCGAGGGCGGCGACCGGCGCCGGCCTCGCGGCGATCGCGTTCGACCAGCGTGGCCATGGCGACAGCGAGGGACCGATGGACGGCCGGGCGCTCGACGACGTCGTCGCGATCACGGCGCTCCTGCGAGCCCGAATCGGCGGCGATCCCGCTCCGCCGGTCGCGCTCAGGGGCTCGAGCATGGGCGGCTATCTGGCGCTCGTGTCCGCCGCCGCCGCGGGCGCGGCGGCCGTCGTCGCGATCTGCCCCGCCTCGGACGAGGGCCTGCGCCGCGGGCTCGCGACGGGCCGGTTCACGTTCGACGCCGACCGGCCAACGTTGGATCGGTTTCTCGCCGGGCACGACGTCGCCGCGGCCGCGAGCGAGCTCGAGGTGCCGGTGCTGCTGCTCCATGCGGAGGGCGACGAGCAGGTCCCCGTGGAGCACTCGCGTGAGCTCGCGACCCTGCTGCGGTCAGCCCACAGCCGGCTGATCACTCTCCCGGGCGGCCACCACCGCTCGATCCAGCACGACCCCGAGATGCAGGCCGTGAGCCTGCGGTTCATCGCGCGCGAGCTAGTGCCCGAGCGCGCCGCTTAGTGCCCGGCGCCCGGGACTATTTCCCGAGTCCCTTGAGGACGCCACCGAGCGACTGGGTCACGCCGGTCACGGTCTGTGCCGCCCCTGAGCCGACGCTGCTGACCGTGCTGCCGGCGGGTGTGCTCGAGCCGCCCACCGCGCCGGCGACCGTATTCGTCGTCTGCTGAACGGTCGTGCCGACTTTCGAGCCCGTGTCCGACACGATCGTGCCGAGCGTGTTCGTCGCCTGCCCGAGCGTCTGCTGCACCTTCTGCACCGGCGTCGGCGAGGGAGCCGGCGGCGGCGTCGACGTCGAAGTCGCCGGCGGGGAGCCGGACGAGGAGGGCGCTCCGGCGGCTGTGCTCACCGGGATGGACGTGCTTGCCGGCGCGCCGATCGCGCGCCGTGGCGGCCCCGTCGGCCCCGTCGGGCCGTGCCCGAGCCCGCGGCCGGCAGCCGACGGCGCAGCCGCTCCGGCCGCCCCGCCCGCGCCCGCCGGAGCGGCCGCGGCGAACGCCAGACGGCGAGTCGCCAGGGTGGCCCCGGACGCGGAAGACGCGCGGCTGGGCGAGACGACGACCTGGCCCGGGGTGGGCTGCATCGCGACGTGCGGCCAGCCCCGGAAGGCGACGAGCGCGCTGGCTACGATGAACATGAGCGCGGCGCCGGCCAAAAGCGACCCAGTGGTGCCGAAGCCGGCGAGATAGGCCCGCGCCCCACGCACGACCCCCGGCCCATGCCCATGACTTCTTCTCAGATTCATAAGGAACCCTTCAGGGCCTAGTTACCCCATCTGCCAACATTTACCGCACTATGTCTCGCAGCAATTCATTTGGACGCGATACCGGACTTCAGACCCGGATGCTGTTCACGATGTTCCTTCTCGGGCTCGTGTACGCGCTCCTGATCGCCGTCCTGATCGCAGCCGGCGCCGGCGCAGTCACGATCGCGATCGTTGCCGCTGGCCTGTTCGCCGTTCAGCTGTTCACCTCGGACAAGATCGCGCTGGCGTCGATGGGCGCGCGCGAGGTGACCCCGCAGGAGGCCCCCCAGCTCCACTCCATGATCGACCGCCTGTGCGTCCAGGCCAACATCCCCAAGCCGCGGGTTGCGATCGCTCAGACCCCGATGCCGAACGCGTTCGCGGTCGGCCGCTCGCCGAAGAGCGCGACCGTGTGCGCCACGACCGGGATCCTCCAGCTGCTCGAGCCCGCTGAGCTCGAGGCGGTGCTGGGCCACGAGATCACCCACGTGATCAACCGCGACGTCGTTGTGATGACGATCGCGAGCTTCTTCGCGTCGATCGCGGCCTTCATCACCCAGTTCGGGTTCCTGTTTGGAGGCGGATTCGGCGGTGGCAACCGCAACAACCAGAACAACAACGGCTTCTTCATCGTGATCCTGGTCTCGGCCGCCGTGTACGTGATCTCGTTCCTGCTGCTCCAGGCGCTCTCGCGGTACCGCGAGTTCGCGGCCGACCGCGGCTCGGCGATCATCACGGGCCGGCCAAGCGCCTTGATCAGCGCGTTGATGAAGATCAGTGGGACGATGCAGCGGATCCCGCAGCGCGACCTGAGAGCCGCCTCCTCGGAGCTCGCCGCGTTCTACATCTTCCCGCCCAAGGCGAAGGAGTCGATCACGAATCTGTTCTCGACCCACCCGCCGCTCGAGGCGCGGATCGAGCGCCTGCAGCGGCTCGAGGCCCAGCTCCAGGGCACCGCCTGATCAGCGCGTGGGCTTCCTCGACGTCCTGACCGGCCGTCGCAAGCTGGCGCAGCCCGCGCCGGATCGCCTGTTCGCGATCTCGACGGCGTACGTGACGATGGAGACCGGTCTCGGGATGAGCTCGCGCGGGGCGGCCGCGATCGTGTTCCAGCCGCTCTCGACCGCGGACTTCGAGTCGATCGTCCGCGACATGGAGGAAGTCGTCCGCGCCACCGCCTCTGACAGCGGAACGACCGTGAGCAGCTCCGACGACAGCTACGGCTTCCGCTGGCTCGTCCTCCGCGGGCCCGACTTCGACGATCTTGTCGTGGGGATCAACGCGGTCAGCGGCGCGCTCGAGGCCGGCGGCTACGGCGACCGCGTGCTGTGCGCGGTGTTTGCCTTCGAGGACTCCCAGAAGCGCCGGCTCTACTGGATCTACAACTACAAGCGGGGCACGTTCTATCCGTTCGCCCCCGCCGCCGGCAGCGAGCAGCGCGACAACGAGCGCGAGCTCGTGCAGAAGGCTCAGATCGGCAAGGAGCTGCCGGTCGAGCAGGAGCTCGAGCGCTGGTTCCCCCTGTGGGGGATCCCGATCTAGCCCCTCTTCAGCCGCCAGGCGACGAATCCGGCGAGAACCACCGCCGCCACCGCCCCGAGCACGACCGGATTGGGCAGCGACGCCTTCGTGCGCTCGACCCGCTCGCGCGCGTGCTTCTTGACGTCGGCCTTGGCCGCGAGCGCCTCGACGGTGTCGCCTAGCTCCTGGCGGGTGGCCTCGATCTCGGCGCGGATCTGCTCGGGGTCCTTGGGAGCCCCTACTGGCGCCCCTGCTGTGCCCGGGTCTTCGCCCATTGCACGTCCTCCTTCACGCTCTCGGTGGCCTGCTCGGGCACCGGCGGGGTTGCCTGCGCCACCTTGCTCTTGCCCTGGAGCGCCAGGACCCCCGCGACCGCCGCCAGCACCGCCGCGACGATCAACGCCGCGAGCCAGGCCGCAACAGCGGTCGCCAGCGCCAGCACGGCGGCCGCGACCAGCGCGCCGAATCCGTAGAACCCGAACACGCCGGCGCCGCCGAACATGCCGGCGCCGACGCCGGCCTTCTTGCCCTTCATCGCGAGCTCGGCCTTGGCCAGCTCTACCTCCTGCCTGGCCAGGCGGCTGCTCTGCTCGGAGAGCTGCTTGACCAGCTCTCCGAGCGACGCGTCCGCGCGGTCTGTGGTTGACATCGCGGCTCCTTCTCTCAGCGATCCGAGTTCTGCCGGCGCGGGTCGGCGGCGACCTCCTCGCGGTCGGCCTCCGGATCCTCGCGGACGACTTGCCCGTTCGGGGTCTCGGGGTCATCGCGCATCAGTTCCTCGTCAGCCAGCCCGAGTTCGTGTGAGCGCGCTGACTCCTCGTGCAGACGGGCCTCGGCGCGCTCGCGCTCGGCCATCGCACCAGCCACGCGGGCGCGGTGCTCGGCTTCCTCGGCTCGCCCGGAACGGAGCTCCGCCGCCTCCCGGTGCTCGGTTGCAGCCTGCTCCCGGCGTCTCGCGAGCTCGCGCTCGGCCCCGGCCCGGCGGGCCCTCATGAGTGCGAACAGCCCGGCTAGTAGCACAACGACAACGACCACGATCACCACGATCAAAACGGTCGACATCCTCCTCCACCTCCTCGTGTAGTTACGAAGAGGCTTCCCTGCATGGGGGCCGCGAAACGGCGACCCCGTAGGTCGCTAACCCGGGATCAGGCCCTCGCCGCTGAACTCGGCCTTGGCTTCCTCGAACGAGACGTCAGGGGGAGGCAGGATCACGTCGGACGGCTCGAGCCGGTCCTCGGCGACCGGCTGCCCGTGCTTGCGGACGAACTCGATCAGCTCCTTGAACGTCGCGTCGAAGCTTTGCTCGTCGCTCCCCTCGCATGCGCTGACAGCCCGGTTGTCGAGTTCGTTGAGCGCCTCGGCGTCGCTTTCGGTGAGCTCGTACTGGCCTTCCGTGGCGATCCTGACGATCACGGAGCCTGCCCCTGGGACGGGCCGGCCTGCTCAGCCTGCGCCGGCTCTCCCGCCGGCGTGCCCGCGCCCAGTTCGCCCGCCGACGACGGCGACCCTGATCCAAGCTCGGCCTTCATCTTCGCCAGCTCGGACTCGACCTCGCTGCTGCTCGACAGCTGCCGGAGCTGACGATCGATGTCGTCCTCGCCGGTGCCGAGCTGAGTCAGGTCCTCGAACGTGCCCGCGGCCTCGAGCTCTTGCACCGCGTCGGCCCGGGCCTTCATGTTCTCGGTCTTGTCGAGGGCGCGCTGCATCGCCAGGCCGACGTCGGCCATCTCCTCGCCCACGCCTGTCGCCGCCTCGGAGATCTTGACCTGAGCCTCGGCCGCCGAGTACTGCGCCTTGATGACTTCCTTGCGCGAGCGGAATTGCTCGATCTTGGCCCGGAGCTTCTGCTCGGAGGCCGTCATCTGCTCTTGCTGCTGCTCGAGCTGCGCGATCTGCGAGTCCAGCGACTGGAGCTCGGTCTGCGCCACGTTCTTGCGCTCGAGCGCGGTCCGCGCGAGATCCTCGTTCCCGGCGGCGAGTGCCTGGCGCGCCTGGGTGTCGAGCTTCACCACCTGGTCGCGGAGCTTCTGCTCCTGAAGCTGAAGCCGCTTCTTGGAGGTGACGACGTCGGCGATCCCCTTCTTGACGTTCTGCAGCAGCTCGATCTGCTTCTGGTAGCTGTACTCGAGCGTCTCGGCAGGATCCTCCGCGCGGTCCAGCAGTTTCGAGATCTTCGCTTTGATGACGGTTGACATGCGCCCGGAAAGGCCCGGCATCGCATCCTCCTTGGCGTGTTTCTAGACGAGCCCTCCAAGCGTAGCGGGGCGGCAGCCGCGAGCGCAGCTTCCGGCGCCGGTTTGCTGGGCCCGCCCTTAGAGCCCGAGGGGGTGCCGGGCCACGTACCCGGCGGTGCTCGTCACCAGCGGTCGCCACCGCGGGCCGGTGCCCGACGGCGGGTTCGGGTCCTGCTCGGCGGAGGTGTCGAGCCGGATCCCGGCGATCTCGATGAACGCATGCCCTGGGTTCGTGTACACGGTGATCCACTGCCCGGCCCCGTGCACATCCCAGCTCATCATCTGACCCGAGTCCTCCGAGACCTTCAGCAGGCCGGCCGCGTGGAGCACGTAGGAAACGGAGCCCGAGCAGTCGTAGGCGGAGTCGTTCCACTTGCCGTGCCCGCCGCCGACGCGATACGGCTTCAGCCGGATCCGGTCGCCGGCCCAGATCGCCTCCTGGACCGCGAGTGGCGCGTCGGCGGGCGCGTACGCGAGCCCGTGGACGATCTTCGCGACGTCACCCGGCACCGTCGGCCGTGGGAACGGGAGCGCCGGCTGGGCGCCCATCCCAGCGCCGCCCGAGGTCGAGGTCGCCCCTGGCGACGACGGCCCGGTTGTCGACGACGGCGGCGCTGTTGGCGACGACGTCCCGCTCGTGCTCGAGGCGCCCGCGCCGCTCGAGCCCATGGCAGCCCCACCCCCGGTCGCGCTCGCCGCCGGCGCAGTCGCCAGCGCCAGAACGGCCAAACTCGGGAGTATCAGGTGGGCTACCCGCAAAAGTCTCTTTCGTAGGCCTGCGGGGTTAGCTGACGGGCTGGCGCTAAAAGAGCCTGCGCCTCCCGCGGATTCACCGCGGGACTCGCCCCAACGAACTGGGTCCCCCGCTCCGCGGATGTCGAGGCCCGCGGATTCGGCGTCGCGGCAATATATCCATTGACGGAGCAAGACGAATCTTCGTCGCCCACGGAGCCGCTCCTCTTTTTCCGCAAAATGCGGACGTTGACCGGCGCACCGCAATGTGCGGCGATCGCCTCCTCGCCCCGCTAACGTCCGCCGGAATGCGACGGTCTCTGCTGATCGCGGCGCTTGCCGCCTGCCTGCTGACCGTCGGCGGCTGCGGCGGCGGCGCGACGCGGCTGATCATCAGAACCACCAGCACGTCCGCGAGTGCCGCATCGCCGGCCGCGGGACTCGGGTTCCCCGTGCTCGCCACCAAGAACACGACGCGCGTGTCCGGCGCGGACCCGGTCGCCAACGCCGCCGGCGTCGCGCTGGCGGTGTTTCCTTCGCAAGGGCAAGGGACGCACCCGACCGCGGTGGCCCTCGCGCCCACCGACGACTGGCAAGCCGCGCTCGCCGCCTCGGTGCTGATGGCGCCGCCGATCCGCGCGCCGATTCTGCTGTCGGGAACCGGTTCGCTGCCGCCCGCCACCTCGAACGCGTTGGGCCTGCTCGCGCCGACGGGCTCGGGCGCGGCCTCAGGTGCGCAGGTGATCCGGATCGGCGACGTCCCCACACCCAAGGGCTACCGCGGCGAGGCGATCGCGGGGAACGGGCCGTACGCACTTGCCGCGTCGATCGACAAGTTCGTGGGTGCCGCCGCCGGTACGCGTAACCCGGACGTGGTAATCGCCTCCGGGGACAATCCGGCGTACGCGATGCCGGCCGCCGGGTATGCGGCCGAAAGCGGAACCCCGATCCTGTTCGTTACCTCGACCGGGATCCCGGCGGCCACCGCCGCGGCACTCCAGTCCGACCAGATGCCGCACATCTACGTCCTCGGTCCGCCGAGCGTGATCCCCGACACGATCCTGACCGAACTCCGCAAGTACGGGACGGTCAACCGCGTGGGCGACACCGATCCGGCTGCGAACTCGGTGGCCTTCGCGGTCTACCGGGATCCGGCCTGCACCTCCAACCAGCCCTGCGCCCACGTCCCGGGCAGCTTTGGGTGGGCGATGCGAAGCCCGGGCCACGGCTACACCCTGATCAACGCCAACAACACACTCGACGCCGCCGCCTCGGCGGCCCTGTCGGCGAGCGGCAGCTACGGCCCCCAGCTACTCATCGACAATCCGAACACGCTGCCGCAACCGGTGCTCAACTTCTTCCTGAACTACGCCACCCCCGGCTACACGGCCGAAGGTCCGACCGCGGCGGTGTACAACCACGGCTGGGTGATCGGCGACCCGACCACCATCTCGGTCTCTGTCCAGGCCGAGATGGATAGCCTTCTCGAGGTGGTGCCGCAGAAATGAGCCAGGCAGAGAATCCAGATCGGATGCGTCCGGGCCACGACGTGACGGTCGAAGACGTCCGCCAGTTGATGGGCGCATCGACGCCGCACTTCGCGCTCCAGCTGCGCGAGCGGATCCGCACGCTGATCCGGGGCCTCGACGCCGACCATCCTGCCCGGGTGGAGGGCGAGCGCGAGATCGCGCGGCTCAATCGGATCGCTTTCGCGGGCGAGGTGCGCGGCCACCCGGCCGAGCCCGGCCTGACTCCCCTGCGGAGCGTGACCGCGTCGGCGGCGACCGCGGGCGACGCACACGATGGCGACGCCCTCGCCTGAGGTCCGCTCGTGAGCGAGTCGCGGTCCGTCTCGGTGATCGGTCTCGGGCGCGTGGGACTGCCGCTCGCGCTGTCGTTCGCCGACCGCGGGCTGCGCGTGCTCGGCGTCGATCACGATCAGGCCGTGCTCGCGTCGATCCGCGCCGGTCGGATGCCGTTCGACGAGACGGGCACCCAGGAGTTGCTCGAGCGCGTGCTCGCGAGCGGCCGGCTCGAGCTCGCCGAGCGCGCGGTCGACGCCGCGCGCGCCGACGACATCGTGATCACGATCGGGACCCCGTCGTTCTCGCATATCGAGTCAGACCTGCGCCAGGTGCGCGCGGCCGTCGACGATCTGCTCCCGATGCTCCGCCCTGGACACGCCCTGATCCTCCGCTCGACGATCGCCCCGGGCACGACCGAGTTCGTCGCCGGGTATCTCGAGAAACGGCGCGGCCTGCGCGTCGGCGAGGACCTGTTCGTGGCGCATGCGCCGGAGCGGATCGCGGCGGGCCGTTTCGTCGAGGAGATCTCGACGCTCCCATGCATCATCGGCGGCGTCGGCGAGGCCTCGACCGTGCGCGCGGCAAGCACGTTCTCGGTGTTCGGCGCGCCGATCGTCAGGACCACGCCGGTCCAGGCCGAGCTCGCCAAGATCTGGACCAACATCCTCCGCTACACGACCTTCGCGCTGCCCAACCTGCTGATGATGGACTGCGAGCGCTACGGCGCCAACGTGTTCGACGTGATCGACCTGATCAATCGCGACTATCCGCGCGGCGGAATCGCGCGGCCGGGGATGACCGCCGGCACGTGCCTGCGCAAGGACTTCGCGTTCTCGGAGGAGCGCTCGGCCGCGCCCGGCATGCTGCTTGCGGTCTCCCGCGTCAACGAGTCCGTACCGCTGTTCCTGGTCGAGGGGATCAAGCGCCGGGTCGGCTCTTTGTCAAGCCGCAAGGTCGCTGTACTCGGGCTGACGTTCAAGCGGGACACAGATGACGAGCGCGACTCGCTCTCGCCCAAGCTGATCCGCCTGCTCGAGCGCGAGCTCGCCGACGTCGCCGTCTGCGATCCGCACGCCCCGTCGCCGACGCAGCCGCTCGAGGAAGCCGTCCGTGACGCGGACGTCGTCGTCGTCGCCACCAACCACTCGGAGTTCGAGTCCGCGGCGGTGCTGGCGCGCATCGTCTCCACCGCCGCCGGCGACTGCCTCCTGGTCGATCCCTGGAACGCGCTCGGCACCGGTCAGGTGTTCGTCTACGCCGCCGAGACGTCACCGCTGCTGCGAGCCGCCGACGCGGTCAGCGCCCGCGGGACCACCCCATCCGCATGAGCCGCGTGCTCGTCACCGGCGGCGCCGGAACGATCGGCTCCGCCGTGGTCCGACGCCTGTTGACCGACAGCCGCTGGGAGGTGCGCGTCGCCGATCACCGGCGGCCGCCGCTGTGGATGCGCGAGGGGTGCGAGATCCACACCGCCGATCTGCGCGAGGCCTCCGAGGCGCACTCCGCCGTCGACGGTTGCTCGCACGTGATTCACCTCGCGGCGATCGTCGGTGGGATCGCGAACTTCCACAAGCTGCCGTTCACGCTGTTCGAGGACAACAACGCCCTCACCGGCGCCGTCGTCCACGCCGCGGTCGACCTCGACGTCGAGCGGTTCGTGTACGTCTCCTCCTCGATGGTGTTCGAGCGCGCCACCGAGTTCCCGACCACGGAGGGGCACCTCGACGCGTGCCTCGCCCCCCGGTCGGCGTACGGGTTCTCGAAGCTCGCCGGCGAGATCTACACCCGCGCCGCCCACGACGAGCACGGCCTGCGTTACACGATCTGCCGCCCGTTCAACGCCTACGGCCCCGGCGAGCTCCCGGACATCGCCGAACCCGGGATCGCCCACGCCGTGCCCGATCTGATCCACAAGTCGCTCACCGGCCGGCGCCCGCTCGAGATCTTCGGCTCCGGCGAGCAGACGCGCACGATCACCCACGTCGACGACATCGCCGACGGGATCGTCACCGCGATGGCGGCTGACGCCGCCGAGAACGAGGACTTCAACATCTCCGCCTCGGAGGAGATGACGGTCGCGGAGCTCGCGCGGGTGATCTGGGAGGCGTGCGGCAACGATCCGTCCGAGTTCGAGCTCCGGCACCTCCAGAGCTTCGACGTCGACGTACAGCGACGGTGGCCTTCAGTCGAGAAGGCGCGCCGGCTGCTTGATTGGAAGGCGCGGGTCGATCTGCGCGACGGCATCGCGGAGACGGTCGCGTGGCTCCGCGATCACGAGCGCGAGGCGGCGGTCAACTCGTCGCGCTGAAGCTGAACGTGCAGCCGCGCGTCTCGAGCTCGGCAAACATCGCGGCGGGGTCGATGCAGCGCTCGGGCGGGTGGGCGCCGGTCGCGGTGAGCGCGCCCCGGGCGAACAGGCGAACACAGGCGGCGGCCGGTGCCGCGGTCGAGACGACCGAGCCGCCGAGGCCGAAGTGGGGCCGCGTGATCGCGCGGGCGGTAACGATCTCACCGTCGACGGCTCGGGTCACAACGAGGTGGACGGACACGGTTTGGCTGGACGGAGAGGCGGCTTCTTTCGCCGCCGCCCGGATCTCCTCCTGGGATGCGTCGGCCAGCGCTTCCAGCCGGGTCAGGAGAGCGGGCGCGAGCGACAGGCGGAAGCTCGCGCTCTGGCAGCCGAAGCTCTGCCCGAACGTGGCCAGCTCGGAATGGAGCGTGTAGATCGTGTCCCCCTCGCCGATCGGGTCGCCGTAATCGACGGCTCCGCCGGGCGCGAGCGGCTCGATCTGTTCGGGGTGTCCGTGTTTGAGCACGACGGGTTGGAGCGTCAGCTCGTCGAGCAGCGTCTGGATCGCGTAGGGCGGCCGCAGCCGGCCGTCGTTTGGCGCGGCCGGGTCGCGACCGGCGGCGAACACGTCCACCGCGTCGATCCCCTCGGCCCCCGCGTTTTCGAACCGCGCGACCGTCGCCGCCGCCATTAGGTTCGTCTTGCCGGGGCTCGAGCCGATCCCGAGCACGGCCAGCTTGCCGGCCTGTTCGAACTCGGGGTTCAGCTTCAGCTGCTCGAGGGTGACGTGGTAGAGGCCTCCGAGGTCGAGGTAGTGGCATCCGGCCTTCAGCGAGGCGCGCATCGCGTCGAGGTTGATGCGGTACGAGGCGGTGTTGAGGAGCACGTCCGCTCTGGCGTCTTTTAGTTGGCTTGCCAGAGCGTCACTGTCTCGTGCGTCTGCTTGCGCTGCGCTCGCCTTGCCCCCGCCGTGGTTGCTCGCCACCGTCGCCGCCTTGCCGGCGTCGAGGTCGAGCAGCGCCATGCCGCTGACCTCTTCCGAGACGGCGAGGTCGTGGACGATCGCCGGCGCGATCGTGCCGGCGGCGCCGAGGACGGCCACGGATAACTGTGCCTGGGCCACTGGCTTTGAACCGTATTGACGGCGGCGTTAGACACAACGTCTAAACACGGTGGTAGTTTCTCGCCACACCCGGCTTGCCGCTCGGTTTGCGCCGGCGTTAACGTTCGCGCCGCTTTGGACACCACAGCCGCCACACAAACTGAACAGCCCGCGGGTCCCGTCGACCCGACCGCCCCTGGCGCCAAGGGCCTAAAGCCGGACGCGATCGGCTACATCTCGAACCTCGTCATCTCGATCGCGTCGACCGCGCCGGCCTACAGCCTCGCCGCGACGCTCGGCTTCATCGTCGCCGTCACGGGCGTTGGCTTCCACGCGCCGGCCGTCCTGATCGTCTCGTTCATCCCGATCCTGTTCGTTTCGGTCGGCTACCGCTTCCTCAATCTCGCCGATCCCGACGCCGGCACGACCTTCGCATGGACCACGCGTGCGTTTGGGCCGCAGATCGGGTGGGTCAACGGCTGGGCGATCTTCCTCGCCGACATCATCGTGATGGCCTCGCTGGCAGCGATCGCCAGCCAGTACACGTTCGCGCTCTGGAACGGCCACCCGCACAACTGGGCGATCATCCTCGGCGCCGTCGCCTGGATCGCGATCATGACCTGGATCTGCTACCGCGGTATCGAGCTGTCGGCCGAGATCCAGACCGTTCTGCTCGGCATCGAGATCTTCACGCTCGCGCTGTTCTCCGTTGTCGCCCTGATCAAGGTGTACACCGGCCATCCCTCGGCGTCGGTCAAGCCCGCGCTCGATTGGTTCAACCCGTTCAACCTGAGTTGGGGGGCGTTGATCGACGGCGTTTTGCTCGGCGTCTTCATCTACTGGGGGTGGGACTCGGGTGTGGCGGTCAACGAGGAGTCGCGCGACCGCCATCGCGGGCCCGGCAAGGCCGCGGTCATCTCCACGCTGATCCTGCTCGCGATCTACGTGATCGTCAGCGCGGCCGCGCAGGCCTTCCATGGAACGAAGTTCCTTTCCGACAACGCCAATGACGTGCTCAACCCGCTCGGCCATGGTGTCCTCGGCTCTCCGCTGGACAAGCTCCTGATCATCTGCGTGCTGACGTCGGCCTCGGCCTCGACCCAAACGACGATCCTCCCGACCGCCCGCACGACGCTGTCGATGGCCCGTTGGGGGTCGATCCCGAAGGCCTTCGGCCGGGTCCACCCGCGCTACTACACGCCCACCGTCTCAACCCTGCTGATGGGGGCGCTGTCGATCGTCTGGACGGTGGCGCTGCTGGCTTTCAACCCCAACCAGGACGTCCTCGGGGACACGATCTCGGCGCTCGGCTTCTCGGTCTGCTTCTACTACGGCTTCACCGGGCTGGCCTGCGCGGTCTACTTCCGCCACGATCTGCTCAAGAGCGCGCGGAACTTCCTCTTCGCCGGACTGGTCCCCGTCCTCGGCGGGATCATGATGGGGTACATCGCGGTCAAGGCCTACGGCTACTACAACACCGCCGGCAACAACTACTCCAAGCCGATTTTCGGCATCCAGGTGCCGATCTTCGTCGGCATCGGCGGCTTGATCCTCGGCATCATCCTGATGTTCGCCTCGTGGCCGTTCTTCACCGGTTACTTCAGACGTTCCTGGTGGCAGACCGCCGATCCCGCAGTGCTCGAGGCGGATGCCGCCCATCGGCCGGAGCCGCTCGTGCCGGGCGAGCCGCCAGAGGCCAACCCGGACCGCCACCACTTCCCGTAGGGTCACCCGAGTCCGGGGGCGGATGGCGCGGGGCGTGTGGCGCCTGTGGCACGGGGCGTGCTTCGCGGGGCGTGCGACGCGGGGCGTGTGGCGCCGGGCGTGCTTCGCGGGGCGCGCGACGCGGGGCGTGCTTCGCGGGGCGTGTGGTGCCGGGCGTGCTTCGCGGGGCGTGCGACGCGGGCTCGGCGGACCCGCCACCCCGCCACCCCGCCAACCCGCCACCCCGCCCACGCGCAAGCGGGCGAACTGCCAGATCTGCCCTTCGGCGCGCTGGTCCCTGACCGTGGCATCCCGCGCATGTGCTGCATGCGCGATCTGCCACCTTCCCGGTCGATGGCGCCCACTGGCAATCTATGCAGGTCGGTCCGGGCATGGCTTCCGCGGCCGACGACATGCATGACGCGACAACGGAGCAGTTGGTCTCTGAGTGTGACGCGCTAAGTCCGTATATCGCGCGTTACACGGCAAGGTCAGCTCGTCCGTCGTCGACTGCCGTGTTGTGGACGCCGGCGCACACGGGCGGCGTGCCCGGGCCAACCGATCTGCGCTGCTCTCCACCCCTGGGTCGGCGCCCACCCTACGCCGCCGCGCCACGCCACCGTGGAACCTGCACCACACGACACTCGACGCGCCACGGGACGACCGTGCCGTGTGGTGCATGTGGGGGCATGCACCACACGTCACGGTCACGCTCGCCGGGGTCGAGGGGCGTGATATGCATGTCAGCCGACGGCGGACCTCGCCGAGCCAGCCGGCGGTACCGCCCGCCGAACCGACCGGCCTTACACCCCGGCCAGATCCGCCACGCGGTCGCGATGCCAGCGCGAGTCCCCGAAGGCGTGGGCGTTGGCGTGCGCGCGCTTGAGGAAGAAGTGCAGGTCGTGCTCGTACGTGAAGCCGATCCCGCCGTGGACCTGGAGCGCCGAGGCGGCCACCCGGAAGCCGGCGTCGCCGGCGTAGGCCTTCGCCATCGACGCCGCACGGGGCCCGGTCTCGGGCTCGTTGTCGAGCGCCCAGCCGGCCCAGTATGAGAGCGAGCGCGCGCCCTCGACCTCGAGCAGCATCTGGGCACAGCGGTGCGACACCGCCTGGTATGAGCCGATCGGCCGGTCGAACTGGGTCCGGTCCTTGGCGTAGGTGACCGCCATCTCCATCGCTCGCTGGGCGGCGCCGACGTTCTCGGCGGCGAGCAGAGTCACGATCGTCGCGTACGCGCGTGCCACGGCCTCCGGTGCGACCTCCAGCGGCTCGACCGCCGCGCCGTCCAGCTCGACCCTGAACAGCTTCCGGGTCGGGTCGATCCCGGCCTCGGCCACCAGCGTGATGCCCGGGTCGGAGACGTTGTGGAGGAAGTGGCGCCCATCCGCGCCCGACACGATCACGAAGTCGGCGGAGGTCGCATCCGGCACCGCGATCTTCACGCAGGACAGCGTCCCGTCCGGGCCGGGTTCTACCTCGGAGTGGTCGGGCGCCCAACCCGAGTGCTCGTCCCACACGGCCAGCGTTCCACGTGCCTCGCCGGCGGCCAGCCGCTCGAGCCAGCGGTCGCGCTGCTCCTCGGTGCCGGCCGCGATCAGCAGCAGCGCCGCGCACGTCGTCGAGAACCACGGGCTCGGCGCGAGCGCGTAGCCCATCTCCTCGGCGATCACCACGAGCTCGATGACGCCGAGGCCGAGCCCGCCCTGATCCTCGGGGACGATGATTCCGGGCCAGCCGAGCTCGACCAGCTCCTGCCACTGCTCATCGGTGAACCCGCGGTCGTCTTCGGCGAGCTTGCGCACCGTCGCCAGCGGATACCGGGCCGAGAGGAACTCGCGGGCGGTGCGCTTGATCGCCTGCTGGTCGTCGGAGAATCCGAAGTTCATCGCATTCTCGGTAGCCCGAGCACCCGCTCGGCGACGATGTTCTTCAGGATCTCGGTGGTCCCGCCCTCGATCGAGTTGGCGCGGGAGCGGAGGAACCGGTAGGTCCAGTTGTCGTCGGCCAGCATCGCGCGGGGGCCGGCGATCTCCATCGCCACCTCGGTGAGCGACTGGTTGACCTCCGACCAGTGCCACTTGCCGAGCGAGCCCTCGGGGCCGGGAACGCCCGAGCGCATGATCGCGCTGAGCCCTCGATACGCGTTCAGGCGCAGCACCTCGGACTCGATCAGCAGCTGCGCCAGGTGCTGGCGGACCACCGGGTCCTCAGTGGCGACGCGCCCGTTCTCGCCGCGCGCCTCGTGCGCCGAGTCGATCAGCTCGCGCAGCGCGATCTGGACACTCACCTGAAGCCCGAACGCCAGGGTCGCGCGCTCGTGCATGAGCGTGGTTATCGCCACACCCCATCCCTCCCCCTCGGCCCCGACGATGTTCTCGTCGGGGATCCGTGCCTCCTCGATGAACAGCTCGTTGAACTCGGATTCGCCGGTGATCTGACGGAGCGGCCTAACCTGGACGGCGTCCTGCTCCATGTCCATCAGGAAGTAGGTCAGTCCCTTGTGCTTGGGCGCGTCCGGGTTCGTCCTCGCCACCAGCATGCACCACTTGGCGTGGTGGGCGAACGTAGTCCACACCTTCTGCCCGGTCACCACCCACTCGTCCCCGTCGCGCACCGCGCGCGTCTTCAGCGACGCCAGGTCGGAGCCGGCGCCGGGCTCGGAGAACCCCTGGCACCAGATCTCGTCGCCCGACAGGATCGGCGGCAGGAACCGCTTCTTCTGCTCCTCGGTTCCGTGGGCGATCACGGTCGGGCCGCCCATCGCCAGCGCCAGCACGTTCGCCACCGACGGCGTCCGCGCGCGCACGACCTCCTCGTTGAAGATCGCCTGCTCGACGAGCGTCGCCCCGCGGCCGCCGTACTCCTTGGGCCAGGACACACCGGCCCAGCCGGCATCGTGCAGCGTGCGTTGCCAGGCGAGTCGAAACTGGAACGCGGCCTCGTCGCCGGCCGGCTCGCGCCCGGGGTTGTTGGCCGCGAGCCACTCCCGCAGCTCGTCGCGGAAGGCTTCCTCGGCCGGTGAAAGGGTCAGGTCCATGGCGGCCCATCCTATCCGTGGGGACCGGCCGGTAGCCTCGATACCCGAGATGAGTCACCCCGCGATCGTCGCCACTCCCCTGGAAAGCGAGCTCCCCGGCCCCTACGAGGTCGGCGCGTACGCGGCGCGGCTCAAGCAGGAGCTCCAGAAGTTCGCCCGCGTCCAACTCGTGGGCGAGGTGTGGGGACTGCGGTCGAGCCGGGCGCGCGTGTACTTCGAGCTCCGCGATGCCCGCGGAGCGCTGCCCTGCTCGATGTGGTCCTCAGATTTCGAGACGCTCGGCCTCCCCCTGTCCGACGGCATGAAGGTCGTGGCTGGCGGTGGCTGCGATTACTACCCCGGGAGCGGCTCGTCGTCGCCCTCGTTCACGTTCGCCGTCACCGAGCTGCGAATCGCCGGCGAGGGCGACCTCCTCGTCCAGCTCGAGCGGCTGCGCCGGCGGTTACACGCCGACGGACTGTTCGAGCCCCAGAAGCGCCTCGAGCGCCCGCTCCTCCCGCGGACGATCGGCGTCGTGACGGGCGAGCGCGGCAAGGCCCGCGACGACGTACTCGCGGGACTCCAACGACGCGGTTGGGCCGGTCGGCTGGTGTGGGCGTTCGTCCCGGTGCAGGACCGCCAGGCGGCGCCCCGCATCGCCACCGCGCTTCGCGACCTGGCGGCGATGCCGGACGTCGAGGTCGTGATCGTCGCCCGTGGCGGCGGCTCGCTCGCCGACCTGTTCGCGTTCTGCGACGAGGGGCTGTGCCGGACGGTTGCCCTGCTGCGCGTGCCCGTGATCTCGTCGGTCGGCCACCACACCGACCGCACGCTGATCGACGACGTCGCGGCGGTCTGCTGCTCGACGCCGACACACGCCGCTGAGGCCGCCGTCCCGATCGACTGCACGGCGGCACGGACGGACCTGCTCGCCGCCGGGCGCCGCCTCGAGGTCCACAGCCGCCGGGCGATTGTCGAACGGGCCCGCACACTCGAGCGCCTGGCCGCCGCGCCGTCCCAACACATCGCTCGCCACCGTCGGCATCTGCACCAGATGCTGCGCGAGCTGCGGGCGAGCGCCCGCCGCGCCGTGTCCGACGGCCGCTCGCGTTCGGGTCGCCACGCGGTCGCGCTCGACCGGGCCGTCGAGCGCGCGCGGGGATCGGAGCGGTCCGCCCGACAGCGTGAGCTCCAGCGGCTGGCGCTGGCGCTGGCGGCTCACGACCCCGAGCGGACGCTCGCGCGCGGCTACGCGCTCGTCGAGGACCGGAACGGCGAGCCGGTGACCTCTTCCGCCGCGGCCCGCGCGGCCCGCGACGTCCGCGTACGCTTCCACGACGACGCCGTCGACGCGGAGGTGCAATGAGCACGACCGAGCCGGGACGCACGTACGAAACCGCCGTCGCTCGGATCGAGGAGATCATCCGCCGCCTCGACTCGGGCCAGGCGGGGCTGCGCGAGACGCTCGCGCTCGTCAAGGAGGGCCGCGATCTCGTCGAGTACTGCGCCGGCGAACTCGACGCCGTCGGCCAAGGGCTCGAAGAGCTCCGGCTCGACGACCTCGTGGCGCGGCTCGAGGGCACTCAGGGAGCACGGAGCGACCAGTGAGCACGTTCGATCTCCTCTCCGACCTGCCGCTCGAGGTCGACGGCTACACGCTCGAGGGTCTACAGGCGAACGTCTCGAGCGGGTTCGAGCGCCTGAGCACAGTCGTGCATCTGACCGGCGGCGGGCTCGAGGGCGTCGGCGAGGACGTCGTCTACGACGCCCTGGACCACATCGCGTTCCAGGACGCCGGACCGGTCCTCGCCCAGGCGCTGTCGGGGCGGCACACGCTCGGCGAGTTCTGCGATCTCGTCGACTCCCTTGACTTGTTCCCCGTGGAGCCCGTCCGCGACGTTTCGCGCCTGTACCGGCGCTGGACGTTCCACAGTGCCGCGCTCGACCTCGCGCTCGCGCAGGCCGGAGAGCCACTGTGGAAGCGTCTCGGTCGCGACCCGCGCCCAGTCACGTTCGTGGTCTCGCTCCGCCTCGGTGAACCGCCGACGATGGACCCCGTCGACCGCCGCCTGGCGAAGTACCCCTCGCTGCGGTTCAAGCTCGATCCGACGACCTCGTGGACCCCGGAGCTGATCGCGGCGTTGGTCGCGACCGACGCCGTCGACTCGGTCGACTTCAAGAGCCTCTATCGCGGGACCGTCGTCGATCAGCCGTCCGACCCGGTGCTGTACGAGCGCGTGATCGCGGCGTTCCCGAATGCGTGGATCGAGGACCCCGACGTGGTCACGCCCGAGACCGCGGCGGTGCTCGCCGAACATCACGACCGCATCACCTGGGACGCGAACATCCACTCAATCGACGACATCGAGGCGCTTCCCTTCCCGCCCAGGATGGTGAACCTGAAGCCGTCCCGGATCGGCGGGCTGCCGAAGCTGTGCGCGACCTACGACTATTGCGCGGCCCACGGCATCCACGCCTACAGCGGCGGCCAGTTCGAGCTCGGCCCGGGGCGCGGGCAGGCCCAGTACCTGGCCTCGCTGTTCCATCCCGAGACTCCTAACGATCTCGCTCCCGTGCCGTTCAACGAGAACGACCCGCCCGACGGGCTACCGGTCAGCCCGCTGGCGCCATCGCCGTCGCCAGTCGGCTTTCGGTGGGGCGACTAGACCCGCTGGATCAGCGTCCCGGTACCGAGACCGCCACCGCAGCACATCGTCACCAGCCCGACCTCCTTGTCGGAGCGCTCGAGCTCGTGCAGCAGCGTCGTGATCAGCCGCGCCCCGGTCGACCCGAGCGGATGACCGAGCGCCATCGCGCCGCCGTTGACGTTGACGCGATCCATGTCGGGCTCGAGCTCGCGCCGCCAGGCGGCCACGACCGGGGCAAACGCCTCGTTGATCTCGATCAGGTCGATGTCGTCCATCTTCATCCCGTTGCGCTCGAGCAGCTTGTGCGTGGCCGGGATCGGACCGGTGAGCATGATCACGGGATCGACGCCGACGGTGGTCTGGTCCATGATCCGCGCCCGCGGCTTCAGGCCGAGCGCGTCGGCCTTCTCGCGCGCCATCAACAGTACGGCGGCGGCGCCGTCGGAGATCTGGGAGCTGTTGCCGGCGGTGACCTTGCCGTCGGGCTTGAACGCCGGCTTGAGCTGGGAAAGGGCCTCGATCGAGGTGTCGGGTCGGATCCCCTGATCCGACACGTAGGTCGAGCCGTTGACCTTGAACGGCATCGTCTCCCGCTCGAACCGTCCCTCCTCGGTGGCGCGGGCGGCAAGCTGGTGCGAACGCAGCGCGAGCTCGTCGAGCTCCGAGCGCGGGATCTCCCACTGGTCGGCGATCATCTCGGCCGACAGGCCCTGCGGGATCAGGTTGTAACGCTCCATCAGCTCGGGCGGCCAGGGCGAGCCGACCTCGTCGACCCATTTGAAGCCGACGCCCATCGGGACGTGGGCCATGTGCTCGACGCCCGAGCCGATCGCCACGTCGTGCACGCCGGCGGCGATCAGCGCCGCCGCGAAGTTCACCGCCTGCTGCGCCGAGCCGCACTGGCGGTCGACCGTGGTCGCGGGGGTCTCGATCGGAAGGCCGGCCTGCAGCCAGGCGTTGCGGGCCACGTTGAACATCTGCTCGCCGTACTGCTGCACACACCCGGCGACGACGTCCTCGACCTCGCTCGCGTCGATACCGGCCCGGTCGATGACCTCGCTGTAGCAGCGCCCGAGCAGCTCGTTCGGGTGCGTGTCCTTGTAGTAGCCCTTCTCCTTGTGCCCGCGGCCGATCGGCGTTCGGACGGCTTCGACGATCACAACTTCGCGGCCATCTTGCGGCATTCGCTGCTCCTTATTACGGATTTCAGATGCCGCGGAGGCCCAGCGGCGCACTTCGTAACGACCGTCCCGTACTGTACTGAAGCCTCCCGGACCTACACGACTGTAGTACCCATCGACACATAGGAGCTGCCTTGCGGGAACGACTCGGAATCGTCGGCTCGGGCGTCATTGCCTGCGGCCTGGCGGTCGCTGCTGCGGAGAGCGAGGAGGTGCTTTTGTGGGCGCGCTCGGATGACTCGGCCGAGCGGGCTCGGGCGCGCGTCGTGAAGACATGCTCGAAGCTCGACGGCTTCGATCCCGACCGCGTCCGGATCGTTACCGATCTCGACGACCTCGCGACCGCCACCTTTCTGGTCGAGGCCGTCGTCGAGCACCACGGGAGCAAGACCGCGGTCCTCGCGGACCTCGGCGAGCTCGCGCGCCACGCCGGCGCCGGGGCCGTGCTCGCCACGACCACCTCATCTCTGTCGATCGCCGAGCTCGCGCAAGCGAGCGGCCACCCCGAGTCGTTCGTCGGCTTTCACCCGTTCAACCCCGTCCCTCGGATGCAGCTGGTCGAGCTCGCGTTCCCCCCGCAGGCCACCGCCGAGACGCGCGAGCGCGCCCGGAAGCTGTGCGAAGCGCTCGGCAAGACGCCGGTCGAGGTCCCGGACATACCCGGGTTCGTCGTCAACCGGCTGCTGTTCCCGTATCTGTTCAGCGCTGTGGCGCTGCTGTCCGACACCGATCTGACGCCCGAGGACATCGACAACTGCATGACGCTCGGAGCCGGCATGCCGATGGGCCCGATCGCGCTCCTCGACTACGTCGGTCTCGACGTGTCCCAGGCGATCGGCGAGTCGATCGGCGTGCCCGTCCCCGAACGGCTCGTCGAGCTCGTCAAGGAGGGCTCGCTGGGCCGCAAATCCGGCGTTGGCTTCTACCGCTACGACTGACGAAGCCCAAAGGGAGTATTTATCGGTCGTTCAGGTCCGGGGGCCAGACTTCGTGGCGCGACGTACCTCATAGCAGCACCTCCTCCCCAGAAGCACGGAGCCGGCCCGTCCCCAGCGGGCCGGCTTCTTTTTTGCTCGAGGCGCGCTGCCTGCGAAGCCGCTGTGACCGCCAAGAGGGGGCGAAGCCGGCCCAGCTCGCGGGCCGGCTTCCTTCTCTCCTCTCAACCACCGGGAGACTCTTCGCGCTAGCTTGCGACTCTCCGGCCGTTGCCTGAAGCGCGAAATGTAACGAATGGCGCGAGGGCGTGAGGTTCGATCTTCTCACCCGTTTGCGGTAGGCGTTGCGGGTCCCGGGTAGAAGTCCGAAGCGATGGCCCACTCCAGCTCCGGTACCCGCGACGTCGAAGCCCGCGAAGCCGATGACGGCCGCGACGAGACCGAGCTCGAGCGCGACGACCGCAACCTCATCGAGCTCCTCCAGGAGGCCCGGGTTGTGCAGACGGGAGTCCAGATCCTGTTCGGCTTCCTGCTCACGGTGGCGTTCCAGCCCAAGTTCGAGAAGCTCTCGAGCTTCCAGCGCGCCGACTACTTCGGGACCCTCGTCGCGGCCGCTACCACCCTGATCATGCTCACGGCTCCCACCTCCTGGCACCGGATCCTGTTCCGTCAAGGCGACAAGGAGCATCTCGTGAACGTGGCGAACCGCTTCATGCTGATCGGGCTGGCGGCCATGGGATTCACCACGGTCGGGGTCGTGATGCTGCTGTGCGACATCGCGTTCTCCCCGGCGGTGACCGCGATCGTCACCGCAGCCGCCGTCGTCGGTTGCGCCACCCTCTGGTGGCTGATGCCGCTGGCCCGTCGTCGCGCGCTCGGCCGCAGCGAGGCGACCGCGCATGCCCGAGGAGAACGTTCGTTTACGCGGCGACCCGGCGCTGCCTGATCCGGACTGCCTCGATCCGGTTCTGCCGGACCGATTCGACCCTGATCGAGAACCCGTTGGCGGCGATCGTGTCTCCGCGCTTGGGGAGGCGGCCGAGCTCGGCGAACACGAACCCTCCCACGGAGTTGTAAGCGTCGGTGTCGACCGGCAGTTCGAGCCCGTAGTCCTCGAGGTCCGAAACGGCAACGTGCCCGCGCACGAACCAGTCGCCGTTGGCCAGCCGCCGCACGGCCCCGCCGGCGGGGTCGGTCTCGTCGGAGATCTCGCCGACCACCTCTTCGATGATGTCCTCGATCGTCACGATTCCGGCGGTCCGTCCGTACTCGTCGATGACGATCGCCAGCTCGGTCCGCTCGCGCTGGAGGTCGGCCAGCAGGTCGTCGAGCGGCTTTGTCTCAGGGACTATCGGCGCCTCGCGGACCAGTCCGTCGAGGTGCGCCTCCATCCCGTCGCCCAACATCTTCTTGACGAGCTGGTTGACGTGGACGATCCCCTTGACGCGGTCCTGGTTCTCGTCCTCGGTCACGACTAGGCGGGAGTGCCCGGTCTGGACGCAGCGCCGCAAGGCGGTCTCGACTGTGTCGGAGACGTCGACGGTGACAACGGCGGGGATCGGCGTCATGACCTGCCGGGCCTCCTGCTCGTGCAGGTGGAAGACGCCGGACAGCATTTTCCCCTCGCCGACGTCGAGCTGACCGCCCGTGGTCGACTGCGCGATCAGCCGCTTGAGCTCGTCGGGCGTCCCGCCTTCGGGCTCGGCGTTGGGGTCGGTGCCGAGCAGGCGCAGGATCGACTCCGAGGCCGAGTTGAGCAGAACGATGAACGGGCTGAACAGCCACCGGAAGAACTGCATCGGCCGGGCGATCCGCCGCGCCAGATCCTCGGCGTGCTGGATCGTGTACAGCTTCGGAACGATCTCCCCGATGATGCTCTGGGTAACGGTGATCAACAGGTAGGCGATGATCACCGACACGGTCACGGACGCCACGTGGCCGATCGCGTGGCCCAGCAGCGGCTCGAACACGTGCGCGAGCGCGGGCTCGCCCAGGGCCCCGATGCCGATCGAGGCGGCCGTGATCCCGACCTGGCAGGCCGCGATGTAGTCGCCGATGTCGTCGATCTGGCGGATCGCGAGCCGCGCCCCCCGCTTCCCCTCTTCGGCCATCGTCTCGAGCCGCGCCTTGCGCGAGCGCACGAGCGCGTACTCCGCGATCACGAAGAACGCGTTGACCAGGACGAGCAGCCCGGTGAGGATGATGAAGAGGGCCTTCACCGGCTAGGTGATACCCGCCCGCCTCCACGGCGACGGCGCGCGGCGGGCAGGGTCAGCGGGGCGGGTGAGCCCCCAAAGATCCGCGCGGCCCCGTGGTCCTTCCTCGCTGGGCAGCTCCTCGTCTCTGAGCCGCTACTTCGGGATGGGTCGTCGTCGTTCATTCAGCGACGGGTAAACGGTAGCAGCAGCCCCGGCCCCCATGACAGGGCTGCTGCCAACCGTTGCCCCCTCGAGCGTTGCCCTTTCTATCCTCATAGCAAGATGCGCATCGTCAGCCTGGTCCCGTCCGCCACCGAGACGCTGTTCGCGCTCGGGCTCGGCCCCGACGTGATCGCCGTCACCCACGAGTGCGATTACCCCCCGGCCGCCCTCGAGCTGCCGAAGATCACGCGCGACGTGCTCCCCGCAGGCCTCACCGCGGGGCAGATCGACGCGGCGGTCAAGGAACGTACGCTCGCCGGCGAGTCGATCTACGAGCTCGATGCCGACCTCCTGCGAGACCTGCGCCCCGATCTGATCGTCACCCAGGAGCTGTGCGCGGTGTGCGCGGTCTCCTACGACGACGTTCGCGCCGTCGCCGAGGAGATCGAGACCCATCCACGCGTCCTGTCGCTCGACCCGCACACCGTCGGCGAGGTCTTGAGCGACGTTCGCACCCTCGCCCAGGCGACCGACCGCAAGGACGAAGCGGTCGAGCTCGTTCGCCAGTCTTCGGCCCGGATCGATCGCGTCCGCCTGGCGGTTCGCGGTGCCCGCCGGCCGCGGGTCGCGGCGCTCGAGTGGCTCGATCCGCCGTTCGCCGCCGGCCACTGGACCCCGCAGCTGATCGATTACGCGGGCGGCGAGGACGTGCTCGGCTTCGCGGGCGAGAAGTCCGAGGAGCGCACGTGGCAGGAGATCGAGGCCGCACAGCCCGACATCGTGATCGTGATGCCGTGCGGCTTTGACGCCGAGATCGCGCACCGGGAGGCGGAGATGCACCGCGACGAGCTTGCCGCCGTCGGCGCCGGCGAGGTCGTCGCCGTCGACGCCGCCGCCTACTTCTCGCGCCCGGGCCCGCGGATCATCGACGGCCTCGAGCTGCTGGCCCACATCATCCACCCCGAGCTGTTCCCCGAAGCGCCCGCCGAGGCGTTCACCGTCGAGCTCTAGGTCGCGGGGTCCCCGCTCCCCGGTCCGCCGCACCCGGATCAGAGCGTGAAGCCGATGCCGTTGGGGGTCAGGCCCGTGCCGCCCGCGACGGCCAGGGCGCCGATCACGCTGAGGACCCCGACAACGGCGCACCCGATCAGCGCGGCTACCGCCATCCGGCGCCGCTCGGCGACCTCGACGATCAGCCAGCCGGTGATGAGCCCGGCCACGAGCCCGCCGAGGTGGTCGCCGATCGAGATGCCGCGCACGCTGAGCGAGAACAGCAGGTTGAACACCAACACATAGCCAAGTCCGCTCCGCCAGATCGGGATGCCGCGAGCGCGTGCAACGATGATCAGCGCGCCGAAGATTCCGAAGATCGCACCGGAGGCGCCGAGCGTCGGGATCTGAGGCTGAAACCACAGCGCCCCGAACGACCCCGCCAGCAGCGATACGAAATAGACGGCGAGGAAGTTGACACGCCCGATCGCCGGTTCGAGCGCCGAGCCGACAAACCACAGCGACACCATGTTGATGAGGATGTGGAACAGTCCGTCGTGGAGGAACCCGGCGGTGACCAGCCGCCAGTACTCGTGCGTCCCTAGGCCGAATGGGTCCGTGCCGGTGAGCGCCGGCCCGAACAGCACGCCGTGATTCCACACCGACCCACCGCCGCCACCGCCGAGCGGGGCGCCCGCCGCGGTCTCGATCAGGAACGCCACCACGTTGATCACGATCAGCGCCTGCGTCGCCACCGGCGTCGTCCGCACCGAAGGCATGCTTCGCACCTGCGTGCGCTCGCGCGAGCATTCCGGGCAGCGCATCCCCACCGGCGTGGGGGTCATGCAGTCGGGGCAGATCGGCCGCCCGCACGAGGAGCACGACACTCCTGTCTCCCGTGATGGATGGCGATAACAGACGGCCATTCAGACCACGCTATCAGCGGCCGGTAAGGGCTCGGACAGAGTTGCGTCCGCCGCGATCGCTAGTGCCGGTGCGGCAAGATCTTCCCGGCTTCTTCCGCGACGTCGTGCAGCGTGCGCTGAGCCAGGTCGAGCGGGCTGTTGGAGCGCTGCTTACGGACCCGGTGGCGCCTCCTCACGCGCAGCACGACGAGCGCGGTGCCGGCGCTGACGCCGACGACCGCGGCCGCCGCCGGGCGGACCCAGTTGCGTGGATCGCGCATCGCCCTGAGCTCCCACGAGTCCAGCTCCTCGTGCGCGAGCTCGGTCAGGTTCACGAGCGTCAGCTCGAGCCGCTGCGCGAGGTCGGCCGGCGGGTCGACCGGCGCCAGCGCCTCCCGCAGGAGGGCCTCGAAGTCGGCGGCGCCGGAGCTCATTCGTCCGCCCCCGTCGATTCGGCCACCGGCTCGGAAACCATCCCCTCGAGCTGGCGGATGGCACGGTGCAGCAACACCTTGGTGGCGCCGTCGGTGCGCCCAAGTGCGCGTGCGATCTCGCGATTGTCCATCCCCAACGCGAAGCGCATGATCAGCGCCTCGCGACGGTCGTCGGGGAGTTGCTGGACGCCGTCGAGGATCGCCTTCAGCTGCTCGCGCCCCTCGACCAGCGCCTCCGTCGTGTGCGGCGCCGAGATCATGCCCGCATCCTCGATCCCGGACTCCGGCTTGCGCGATCGGTCGCGATAGAAGTTCGCCGCGAGGTTGTGGGCGATGCGGATGAGCCACGGCCTGAGCGGCCGCCCGTTCGCCTCCCGCAAGGCCCGCTCGAAATGGCGGTAGGCCTGCAGGAACGTCTGCTCGGTGAGGTCCTCGGCGTCATGATGATTGCCCACGCGGTAGTAGCTGTAGGAATAAACGTCCCGGAGGTGGGTTTTGTACATCTCCGTGAATCGCGCATCGACTTCAGCCTTCGTCTTGGGTAACTCGTCCTCGGCCACACAGAGAGCCTAGCTTTCGTCACGCGGCACGGATAGACGAAGGGCGCGGTGGCCGCGTGGGCTCGATCATCGTGGCGGTCCACTGCTCGGGCTCGATTCTGCCTTCGACGAGCGCCGCCAGGCTCTCGAGCGCGGGCGCCTCGAGCTGCGATTGCCGCGCGACGCTGGCGAGCAGCGGCGCCGAGTCGACGGCCTCGACGGCCTGACCGAGCGCGTTGCCGATCTCCGATGCCGGTACGCCCTGGGCGAGCAGCTCCCCCGCGCGACGGTCTCGGGAGCTGGCCGAGACGACCGTCGCCACCAGATCGCCGGCGCCGGCGAGACCGGCAAACGTCTCGGGCTTGCCGCCGCGCGCCCGCGCGAGCGCGTCAACCTCCGCGAACACCTTGCCGGCCGCCGCGCCGGCGACGTTCGGGCCGGCGACCGAGGCGACCGCCGCCGCCAGCACGGCGACGTTCTTGGCCGTGGCGGCGAGCTCGACGCCCGTGACGTCGCTGCTCCTGGTCACGTCGAGGCCGGCGGCGGCGAGCACATCGCCGAGGTTTCTGGCGAATCCGCGATCGACCGAGGCGAGCACGACGGATGCGCCGCTTTCAAGCACTCCGTCGGCGTCGGCCGGTCCTCCGAGGACCGCGACGGCGCGGGCGGCACAGCGCTCGGCCACGAACGCTGACGGGAGTGTGCCGAGCGGCGGCACGAGGCCCTTCGATAGCACGAGCACGCCGGCGCTCCGAGGGATCCGCTCGCCGTGGGCGGCGAGCACGCTCGGCAGCGCGCGGGCGGGGACGGCCAGGCACACAAGATCGTGGTCGGCGAGATCGAGATCCGCGGCGCGCGTCACATGTACCGACTCGGGCAGCGTGACGCCCGGCAGGTAGGCATCGTTCCTCCGGGTCGCGGATATCGCGACGGCCTGCTCACGGGTCCGGCAGCCGAGCTCGACCTCGAGGCCGGCGCGCGCCAGCAGCACCGCCAGGCTCGTCCCCCACGCGCCGGCGCCGATGATCGTCGCGCGCCGGATCGGAGGCAGCCCCCCGAGCCATTCCCACTGGAGCATGACCATCGGCCAGATCCGGTCGGTCACGGCGCCGGCCAGCGCCGGCGAGGCGGCGTCGATCCTCGGGAAGTGCAGCGGGCGCCCGGCGCGAAGCCTGACCTTGCGCGGCCGGATCCGCCAACCCCGGCGGATGTCCTCGGTGCCGATGATCGCGACCGGGATGACCGGCGCGCCCGTCTCGAGGGCGAGCCGGCCGACGCCCCGCCTGGGCTTGCCGAGCGCACCGGGCCGCGTCCGCGTGCCCTCGGGGAACATCAGCACGATCTCGCCACGCTCGAGGATGATCTTCGCCGTGTCGATCGTGTCCTGGTCGCCGGCGCCCCGGTCGACCGGGAACGCTCCGAGCGAGTTCAGCAGCCACGTCAGCAACCGGTTATAGGTGAACAGCTCCTTCTTGGCGACGTAGTACACCGGCCGGCGGGTCATCGTCCCGATCACGAACGGATCGAAGAAGCTCCGGTGGTTGGAGGCCAGGATCACCGGGCCCTCCGAGGGGATGTACTCGCGACCGATCCGCTGCATACGCAGGTAGATCAGGAAGAACGGCGTCAACACCGCACGCACCACGAACAGCACGAACGGGTTCACGCCCCGCTCCCGCGCCCGCTTATGAAGCTCCTCTTGATTCACCGCCGCTGCCTCGTGATTCATCGCACTTTGCGTTACCCGCCCCGGCGGCGCCCGTTACAGTTCGGCACTCCTTGCCCACCGACGGCGTCCCCATCCGAACGCTCCGCGGCGCCCTCTGCGGCGCCCTCGCCGCTGGCGTCTGGGCGCTCGAGCAACCGCTCGACAAGCTCCTGCTCTCGAGTCGCTACGACGACGTCGAGCTCCTCGGCCGAGCCGTCCGCAACGGCCCGGGCTGGTACCGCCTCGGCCTCGTCCTCCACGTCCAGAACGGCGCCCTGTTCGGCGCCGTCTACGCCAACGTCGCCCCCAGCCTCCCGATCGCGCCGGCGCTCCGCGGGCCCGTCCTCGCCGTCGCCGAGCACCTCGCCGGCTGGCCCCTCGTCGCCCTCACTGACCGCTACCACCCCGCCCGCGGAGACCTGCCCGCCCTCAGCCGCAACCGCCGCGCCTTCGTCCAGGCGACCTGGCGCCACCTCCTCTTCGGCCTCGTCCTCGGCGAGCTCGAGCGGCGCCTCAACCCCACGCCCGAGCCCGAGCCCCCCGGCCCGCCGCCCGACTACGCCTCGAACGGCCACGGCTCCCTCGAGCGGGCCGTCTCGGGCGTGCCAGACTGAGCCTCACCCGCCCGCCTAGCTCAACTGGTAGAGCACTTCACTTGTAATGAAGGGGTTGGGGGTTCGAGTCCCCCGGCGGGCTTGGGGATTCGGCCATTTGTGTCCCCAATATGTCCCAGGATCGTCGTACTCCACGCATGGGACGTTCCAGGGCGCGTCCGGCTACCAGCGTGCCGAGCATCATCAACGCGAGCTCGACAGGCTCGACCTTCCGCATGCTTTCCGTGAGGAGCTTGGCGGCGGATGGACGCTGCGCTTCGGACCGTTCCGCGACATCGGCGTCGCGGCCGCCCTCTCAGCGTCCGTGTATTGAGCACGCCCCATTTCCTGGATGTCGTCTGCCCCGACCGTGTCGGTGGCGGTGGCTGGCCCAAGCGCCTCTGGCTGAATCGCCAGCGACGGGCCAGGCAGCAGCGATTCCGAGGCCGCTCGCGTCCTGGCCGCTCATTCCAGCCGCGCTGCGAGCGCGCGACCACGCTGAGCGGCTTCACGAGCTCGCGTCGCTCGCTCCAGCTCGGTCCTGGCCGAGTCCGCTCGCCCGTTGTTTCGGTCACGCTCGGCGTGGCGCTCCGCCAGATCCGCTGATCGCTCAAGCGTGTCGGCGACCCGGCGGTAAAGCGCGGCCAACTCAGGTCGCCGGGGGCGGCCGTTGGCCGATCCTGAGGTCGCGGCGTCCAGCTCTGTCGACGACTTCGCACCGTCGACCGATGGCGGCGCGTCACAACTGGGGGCGGCGCGCGCGACTGCGGACCGCCAGGTGGTGAGGCCGGGCGATTGAGCCGCAACGGTGCGGCCGGTGGCGCCGCCGGTGGATCTACAAATCCCGCGTTGGACGGGTCTGATTTGCGCCTCCTCGAAGGACTCAACTCGACAAGCCGGCCCCGAGTCGTGAACCCGTTCCGTACTCATCATCTGAGGAGACGCCGCCGCCACCCCAACGAGCACGCCGACGCCGACACAAAGCGTACCCGAGCGCGGCCGCGCGAAACGGAGCACGTTCAGAACCAACATTCTCGGTTCCTCGAGGTAGATAACGCCGTAGACTGCGGCGGTCCCTGCTCGCTGGGTCCTGTCCGGCGCTCTCAATCCTCCGCGCAGGTCTATACCCCGAGAGCTCCAGGGAAAGGCCGTGAACGTAGACGCGAACAGGCTGAACGCCGAGCTCGACTCCGCGCTGGCCGAAGCGATCGCCCGGATTCAGACCGAGCACCTCGATCTCGCACCGGCGCACACCACCGCGTTCCACCACAGCAACATCGTGGTCGTCGTGATGGGCCGTGTTCTGACCCACGCGGAGAAGCTGTTGGCCCAGAACGGGAGCCACGGCGACGTGGCTGCGGTTCGCCACCTCTTCCAACAGGAGATGGAAACCGACTTCCGCGCGGCGGTTGAGCGGCTGACCGGCCATAAGGTGATCGCGTTCCTGTCCGCAAACAACCTAGAGCCGGACCTCGCAGCCGAGGTATTCATCCTCGACGCGCCCCTCTGAGAACCGGCCACCCGGACTCTCGTCACCAGGGTCGCGGGCATATACGCGCTCCACGGCCCGAACGCGCACCCTCAAATCCACATGACCTACGAAGGCCAGCATCGTGCAAGCCCAAACCTCAGCCCGGCGTCGTGCTCTTGTCTTCGAATCCGGGGGTAGCTGATGGACGGGCGTGACCTCCTCACGGGCGGGGAACTGAACGCGGCCGTCACCAGCGCGCTCGTCGGGATCCAAACCAGATACCTCGGCCGTGGACCAACCACCGCCTCCACGTTCCACTACGGCAACGTGCTCGTGACGCTGATGCACGACGTGCTTACCCACGCCGAGAAATCCCTCAGCCAGACCAACCAGGCTGACGCGGTCAACCACATCCGCCACCTGTTCCAGGAAACAATGGAGGCCGACTTCCGTGAAGCCGTCGAGCGGCTCACGGGCCGAACCGTGCTCGCATTCATCAGCGGCAACCACATCGACCCGGACGTCGCCGCCGAACTGTTCATCCTTGACGGACCGCCAGGAAAGCCCGCCACCTCCTGACGTACTCAACCGGAGGATCTGCGCGGACTCTGCCGGCATGCGTTCCCGCGCACATCGGGGTAAGAGTCGAACTTGGCGCTCCGCTTTGATCGTGTCAGACTGAGACCACGCGGTTCTGTCTTGGGGCTTATCTTGTCCGTGCAGCCAGCAGCATCCTGTCCCGCTTTCGCGGAGCGAGGGCGGCCGACGCCTCGGCAGCCGGCCTCGCTGCCGTCTTGCACCCCATGCCCTGCCTGTACGGGCTCAACGACGCGCTGCTCAGGCGGTACGCACGTTGCGCGCCTTCAGCGCCAGCGATGTCGTGGGTGACCGGTACCACATGATTCAAGCGAGCCCGGACCGATGACCTATCCGGTCGAGCCCTCATCCTCCTTCAGGATGGACGAGCAGTTCGACGACGACGGAGCGCTACGTCTGGTCCTTTACGGGGAACTTGACCTGGCAGTCGCGGCGGCACTTCGCGAGCGATTGGAGGTGCTCAAGAGCCACGGCGAGCACGTGCGCGTCGACCTCGCGCGCCTCGGTTTCATGGACAGCAGCGGGCTACGCGAACTGATCGTCGCGATAGGCGACGCAAGGCGCGACGGCTGGCAGTTCGAGATTGACCGACCTGTCAGCACACCGGTACGTCGGGTCATCGACCTCGCCGGCGTTGACTCGTACTTCTGGCCATAGAGCTTTGCGCTCTGAGCGGCCCAGTACGTGGCCAGATCCGGAGCGTGTTGGTTAGCAACCGCCGCGGAGTACTGCGTATTGACACATCGACCCGCGCGCGTGACGCTCCACCGTAAAGACGCTTGTCAATCCAGGCCGGGTGCCCGGACAAGCGTGGGCGGGGAGCTCGGGCGGGGAAGACGACCGAACCACGCAGCGAGGGGTTACACACAAATGACCGACCGGGGCCGGATGGGCGGACCGTCAGCGGATGACTCACATCATCTGAAGGCAAGACTAGGAGCTCTCATGGATCGGTCTCGAGCCCTCGGTGAAGCGTCTTCGAGCGCGCTCGAGCGTGCTGCCGAATTGAAGGCAGCCGCAGCGCGCATCCGCGCGGGCTCGCGAGGTCACCGGGGCGCCGCGCTGCGCGTCGCGGTCCCTCGGGCCCCGACCGCCGGCGCGATCGCCCGTCGCCACCTCGAGGCGTACCTCGATGGATGCCCCGATGCCGTGATCTACGATGCGAAGATCGCGGCCTCGGAGCTCATCAACAACGCCTATCGTCACGGCGAGGGTGCGATCGAGCTGATAGTCGAACGCCACACAGGCTTCATTCGAATTGAGGTCGGCGACGAGGGCTCGACGGGCGCGGACAGGGTGCGACGCGCAAAGGGCCGCCGCGGTCTTGAAATTGTCGAGGCGCTGTCGCTGCGTTGGGGAGCGTACGCCGGGAGCACCCATGTCTGGGCGGAGCTGACGATGAGCCCACGGGTCGAGCAGGGCGGATAGTGCGCCATCGGGCGCATCCGGCCGAGTCAGCGTCGCTCAGCGGCTGATGCGCCGCGAGCTTGAACTTCTGCGAGACCTTCATGCGCCCGGGTTGGCGCGAGAAGCCCTTACACGGTGGTACAGCGATCGGTTGGAGGACGAAGAGTTGAACGATGGGAAGCTCGTCGTCAGCGAGCTGGTGACGAACGCCGTCCTGCATGGCGTAGGGCGCATCCTGCTGAGAACTGAGCTTGACGAGGACCACGTGCTTATCGAAGTGGTCGACGAGGGCTCAGGCTTCGAGCACGCGGTCCGTCAGGTTCCGTTCGATCAGCTATCCGGCCGTGGACTCGCGATTGTCGACGCGACATCCAGTCGCTGGGGGATTCACGACGGGACCACACACGTGTGGGCCGAGATCGAGCGCAGAGGTCCGCGTCTCGGCGCCAGGAAGAATCCAAAGAAATCCGCCTGACCACGCCGCACCGCCTAATTGTGGGCGTACCGAGCGGCGGCGGGAGCGGCGCGTCGAGCGCTAGCCAGCGCGACAGTTTCGCCGAGCGCCATCGGGCTGACGCTGAGTCCGCTACTTCCCGGATAGGAGGAGCGTGGCCTCATTGCATAGCCCCAACAGGACGCGGAACGACCCATGAAGACCGGCACCCGTTCTCTTCGCGTGAGCGGCCCCGCACAGTGTGCGAGGCCGGGTCACGCCGGGGACCGCGGCTAGCTGTTGCTCGCCGTCTCGATCGCGTTGATCTGCCCGTCAACGGTCACGGTGCCGCCTGTCTGCGTGCACGAGAGCGTCGACGTCGCGCCGCCGGTTGGGACAGTCGAAGCGAGATCAATCGGCAGAACGGCCTGATGCCCCGCGGGCACGGTGATCGTCCGGGCCTGGCTCGAACCGCTCGGCACAGCTAGCGTGCAACTGAGCGTCGCGTCGCCGACGCCCGAGTTGTTCGCGTACGCGGCGCCGAGCACGAAGAAGCTCCCCGCCCCGAGCGAACGACTGGCCACGGTAGCCGCCGTTCCCGTCACGGCCGTCCCCGTCGACGAACTGCCGAACGCCTGCGGTGCGCTCGCGTTACAGACCACGTGGCCGGATTGCGTGATCTGTCCGATCGCCCCGTTCGTGCCCGTGCAGGTGCCGGTCACTCGAGTCTGGACCAGACCCTGGTTGATCCGGGCCGAGCCGATCGTGCCCGGCGCGATCTTCTGCCAGGTCACGGCGTTGTTGCGGATCTGTCTATTCCCGACCGAGTTGTTCGGCACCGAGAACGCGGCATAGCTCGCTCCCCCGAAGGCGAAGAACAGCGCAACCACCGAGATGATCAACGGCGCCGAGGGACGACGTGGACGGAACGACTTGAGCATGTTGGACCTCCAGCGATGCTTGACGCCGCGAGTGACCCGGCCGTCCCCTACCCACGGCTACGACAGGACCCTTCGGTCCTTCCCCGACGCGACGCGATCAAATCCGAAGCCGCCCGAACTCTTCGCCCGCTCTTACGATCCGCAGCGATCTCGATCCGGACGACCAAATGGACCTCGGCGGCGTCGACACGAGCGAGCCTGAGCGCGC
>Ga0335073_10000814_pt1 | contig 40924 bp, 35 predicted proteins | sample Lox_Sample_22_FD_207093 | JGI IMG/M metagenome (GOLD analysis project Ga0335073, IMG submission 207093) | Soil microbial communities from Loxahatchee National Wildlife Refuge, Florida, United States - Lox_Sample_2.2 | ecosystem: Environmental > Terrestrial > Soil > Wetlands | place: USA... | reverse complement strand
GCGCACTTCTCACTGGCAGCTCCGGGCAAAGTCCCAGTCTTGTCGTTCTAAACAAGCCGAAGGCGCAATGAAGGACCTCAGCGATCTCGACCCGCCTGGAAATCCTGAGCCCGGCCAAATGCAAAAGGCCGGAGCGAAATGCTCCGGCCTTTGCTTCCTGAACTTTAGCGAGACTTACTCAGCCGCTACAGGCTCTACCGCTACAAAGCGGCCCATGCGCCCGCGATCGACAAACTTCACCTTGCCGGTAATCTTGGCAAAGAGCGTGTCGTCGCTGCCGCGGCCTACATTGAGACCCGGCTTCAGCCGCGTGCCGCGTTGCCGCACAATGATCGATCCGCCGGTGACCAGCTCGCCGCCGAAGGCCTTTACACCCAGTCGCTGTGCATTGGAGTCGCGACCGTTACTAGAACTTCCACCGCCTTTTTTATGTGCCATTTCTCAATCCTCACGCCGGAGTTGCCGGCTCCCATCGAAACCTGACTTCACCGAGGTTTCTATGCTTGAACCCGAATTTTGCCTACCAGTAACTGGCGCGAAGCGCGTCCGCCTGGGCGGCTAGTCCCTGTAGGTCGCGCCGTCGACCTGAATCTCGTTGATGCGAACCTGTGTGAACGCCTGACGATGTCCCTGCAGCTTCTTGTACTGTTTCTTCCGCTTGTAGTGGAAGACCAGGATCTTGTCGCCGCGTCCGTCGCCGACGACACTGGCAATCACCTTGGCCGACTCCGGTTTTGCAACCGAACCGGCGTCGCCGGAAACCGCCAGCACATCCGTAAACTCAATGGCGCCATTCTCGTCTGCCGCCGCCTTCTCAATCTTCACCACGTCGCCCGGAGCGACACGATACTGCTTACCACCAGTGCGGATCACCGCGTACATAAATCCTCCAGCGCCCTTGATCCAAGGCGCGTAAACTCTTTGAAGCTGGGCAGATACATGCTTGCCTCGCACGCCGGATGCTCAAACCGAAAGTACGGTGAGCCATATGTGCCGGACTACGATGCGCACGAGGCAACAGGCAGGATCGCCAAACTTAATTAGTGTACTTGTTATCGGAGTTTGGGTCAATCATTTGGGTAATGGGCCAGTTTGGGTTTGTTTTGAAGGGGCACGACTTCAGTCGTGCCGTAACTGGGATATAGATGAGCGGCTTTTGCCCCCTGAGGGATTGACAGTTCAAACTGACCCGCTACCGGCATTTGGTAGCGCATAAACTGCGCGGCTGCAGCGAATCAATTTCCGAACTGCCGTTACCTGACAAAAGCGCGCCGCTGTCGTATGAGATACGCGAGCATAAGCCCGCCAATGGGCAATCCGATCAGAGTGCGCCAGTCGCCCCCGATCAAGGCATTTGTCAGGTCACCTGCCAAGTTAGCAGCCAGAATAACCAGCGCGGTCCAGAAGCCCCAGCGAGTGAGACGCCATAATCCAACCGCCGCCGAAGCGCACGCAAAACAGACGACAGCCATCAGCAGCAGAGCCCACGGCCCCATCGCGGCGAAGCTGTCTCGCGCGCGAGGATTCAGCTTCCATAGTGGTTCAAGCATCCCTCCTCGAAATATCAGCATCATGGCTGTGAGGCCGCTCATCAAACTCCCAAAGACGAAAAAGAAACTCAATATGGTAACGCCATTTGAGCGGCGGAGGTTGGTAACCGAGCTCATGCTAGTACCGCCCCTTTCGGAAAATGGAGCATAGTCAGGATATCGGCATGAGCAACGAACTGGTGCTCGTCACAGGCGGATCTGGATTCATCGGAGCACACTGCATCTTGCAGCTTCTCAATGCTGGCTATCGTGTACGCACGACGGTGCGTTCGCTCAAGCGCGAACCCGACGTGCGCGCCATGCTCAAGGAAGGCGGTGCTGAGCCGGGTGATCGCCTGGCCTTCGTTGCGGCCGATCTCACTTCCGACGCGGGCTGGCCGGAAGCCGTCGCCAGCTGCGATTTTGTGCTGCACGTCGCTTCGCCGCTTCCCCCGAGCGTGCCGAAAGATGAGAACGAGCTCATCGTCCCCGCGCGTGAAGGCACGCTGCGGGTGCTGCGCGCCGCCCGCGATGCCGGCGTCAAGCGCGTCGTGCTGACTTCTTCGTTCGGAGCCATCGGCTACGGCCACCAGCAGCGCACAGAGCCATTCACCGAGGCCGACTGGAGCAATCTCAACGCCCCCGACATTCTCCCCTACACCAAGTCAAAGACGCTGGCCGAGCGCGCCGCCTGGGACTTCATCGCCAAAGAAGGCGGCAGCCTTGAGCTTTCCGTCGTCAATCCGGTGGGCGTCTTCGGCCCGGTCCTCGGCCCCGACTACTCCGCCTCGATCCTTCTCGTCCAGCGCCTGATGGACGGCTCGCTCCCCGGCTGCCCAAAGCTCTATTACGGCGTCGTCGATGTGCGCGATGTCGCCGGCCTGCACCTCCTCGCCATGACGCATACCGCAGCGAAGGGCGAGCGCTTCCTCGCCGTCACTGGCGACTTCCTGTCGGTGCAGGACATGGCGAAGATACTGAAGGACCGGATGGGCGCGGCGGCCAGGAGGGTACCAATGAGGCAACTCCCGAACTGGCTGTTGCGCCTTGGCTCGCTGCGCGATCCGGCGGTGAAGCTGATCCTGCCCGAACTCGGTAAGGTAAAGAACGCAACCAACGAAAAAGCAACGCGCGTGCTCGGCTGGACGCCTCGCTCAAGAGAAGATGCCATCGTCGCCACGGCCGAGAGTCTCGTGCGCCTCAAGCTGCTCAAGGACAGCCCGAAGGCGTTCTGAGAGCATTGACCCGCTGCTGCACTTTCGCTCACACTCACAGAAGAGGTCCTGATAGGTCCCGGCCCATGTGCAGAAACATCAAAAATCTCTTCAATTTTGACCCGCCTGTTACCGAAGAAGAAATCCGCGCCGCCTCGCTGCAGTTCGTGCGCAAGATCAGCGGCTTTAACAAGCCGTCGAAGGCGAACGAAGCAGCCTTTCACCTCGCCATTGATGAAGTAGCTGCAACTTCAACCCGGCTCCTCCGCTCACTCGAAACCACCGCGCTGCCCAGGAACCGCGAAGAAGAGGCCGCGAAAGCCAAAGCCCGCTCCGCCGCAAGATTTCCCGCCTAGGGCCGAGCGGGGACTTGACGGCAATTTGGCAGGGTTTCTCAAGCGCTAGCCGGCTCGAAACCACCGCACGCGCCAGCTCTTCTCCGCCGACTGGAACAGATACAAGCTCAGAATCGCAATCAGCGGCTCCAGCGGATGGCGGAAGCGCGCATGTACGGTCACGAAGTAATAGACCAGCGGCAGCAGCAGGAACGCCCACGCAAAGAGCACCGCTCCGGGAATATGCCGCCTGAGCGCCAGTGCGAGACCCAGCAATCCGGCAATGCTCGTGAACTGAAAATTCAGACTGCGCCCATACTCCGCGACAAAGCCTTCATCGCCCGGATGCGGCACGCTGAACCAGAAGTAGTACACGCGCTTCATGCACAGCACCAGAAAGTGCTTCGGGTTCTCGCGAATGACCTTCTTCGCCATGTCGCCGCGCATCTTCGCATACTTGATCTCACCCATCTGGGTATACAGCCGCAACTGCGCCGCGTCCTGAAAGGGATGGTCATACTCCATCAGCAACCCGACTGCGCCCGGCCCATTGCCCAGATACAGCTCCGCACCCAGGTTCGCGCGCATGGGCACAAACTGATGGAATACAACCCAATTCCGATAGACCCACGGCGCAATGCAGGCCAGACAGACAACCGAAGCCAGCGCCACGCCGGCAATTTGTAACCGTAACTGTGCTCTTTGTTTCCTGCCGGCCCCCCACGCAATCCACAACCCGCAAACAGGCAGGAACAAGAGCAGCGAAGGATTGCTCAGCGCAATCAATCCCCAGAGCAGTCCAAAAACCGCCCAGCGCCGCACCCGCGCCGCATTCGTCTCATCTGCATCCCCGCCAATCCCGCGCATGCGCAGAGCCAGCACCAGCACCCACGAAAAGAGAAATGCGGTCAGCGACATTTCCCAGATCCACTTCACCGCATACTGCATTGCCGCCGGATACAGCGCCCATATCCACGCCGACCACCGCGCCACGCTCGTGTTGAAGCACCGCGCCGCAATCTCCCACGTCGTCCGCACCATCAGCGCGTTCAGAAAGCAATTGAGGGCAATCAGCACAAAAGCCGAGAGCGGCGTAAAGATCCCGAAGAGCTTGAACACCCCGGCAATGATCAGCGGATACCCCGGCGTCACCCACGTCGTCGGCCCGGTATGGCCGCGAAAGGGATCGGCGTAGCCGTATCCGGTCACCAGTGCCCGAGCTATACGGCCCATCTCCCAGCCAAAACCAAAGTGATCGTCGTAAGGACGAATGCGATACGTGTGCGCCAGCATCACATAAGCAACCCGTACCGCCAGCGCAACCCAGAAGACAATCCACGGCGCGGCAAATTTCCCGCGCGCATCCAGCTTTCCAGAACTCACAAGAAAATTGTACCTGTCGTTCGAGGAGACAGAACCTACCCTGAGCCTGTCGAAGCGGGTGGGCTAACCAATCGAAAGATGTAAGGAAAGCGTAAACCCGGGTCCGCTGTTTATGCGGGATTTATGAAATTCATTGTTCGCTAGTATAGGCGGGCGGCAATGTGTCCGCCTGGCCGGAGAACATCATGATTATTTCCAGCTTCCTGTCATCCATTTCATATCGGTCCAGTGCACGCCACTCTGAAGAACTCTTGAATAGAAAATCTGCACGCTGGCTGGCCATTTTCGTGCTGGCAGCTCTGTCCCCGCTCCACCTGCACGCCCAGTCCACCTTCGGCAGCATACGCGGCACGGTGCAGGATGTCTCAGGAGCAGTCGTGCCGGGCGCCGCAGTAACAATCCACTCGCTGGACGAAAATTTTGAGCGCAACGTCACCAGCAATGACTCCGGCGATTTCGTCGTCGAGAACCTGAAGCCCGGCCACTACAAGCTCACAGTGCATCACGACGGCTTTGCCGATGCCGTGGTCGATTCCGCCGCGCTCGAAGCACGCCAGGACCTGCGCATCCCGATCACCCTCGCCGTCGCAACTGAAGCGACTGTCGTGCAAGTCAGCGCCGCGCCCGATGCGATCAATACGGAAAACGGCACCCTCAGCGACTCAAAAGACAACCAACTCATCACTCAGCTTCCACTGAACAACCGCGCCACGACCACCAGTCCTCTGGCGTCGCTCTCGCTCTCGCCCAATGTTCAGCAGGACAGCTCCGGAAATATCGCGCTGAACGGCGCAAGCTCGTCGATGGTCAACTTCTCCGTCGACGGCATCTCGACGGCAAATGTGCGTCAGAACGGCGCGCTGCAGGACGCATACCCATCGCAGGAAGGCATCTCCGCCGTCCGCGTGACAGCTTTCAACAACAGCGCCGAGTTTTCGCAAGTGGGCGACGTCACCTTCACGACCAAGAGCGGCACGAACAAATATCACGGCAGCCTCTTCGAATACCTGCAGAACGACGCGCTCGACGCGAGCCCCTATGGATTCAACGGCAAGGCCCCAAAGAAATTCAATACTTTCGGCGGCTCGCTCGGCGGCCCTCTGAGTATCCCGCATCTCTACGACGGCAAGGACAAGACATTCTTCTTCGCCGACTATGAAGGCAACCGCCGCGCTACAGCCGTGGCGCAGCAATTTCTCGTGCCTACAGAAGCCGAGCGCAATGGCGACCTCACGGCTCTCGGCGGCCCAGTCATTCCGCAGAGCAGCATTAACCCAACCGCGACCGCCCTGCTCGCCTACTATCCGCTCCCGAACGTCTCCGGACAGTCGAACTACAACTACGAGAACTTTCAATCGACCCCCGCGCGCACCGATGGAGCCGACCTCCGCATCGACCAGACCATCACCGCGAAGCAGTCAGCCTACGCGCGGTTCAGCCGCAAGAACATCACCGAAGACTACGCCAACCCGCTTCTGCCCAACGATGTAGACAGCGTCCACAACCGCAGCCTGCTGGTCTCCCACACCTACACGATCACGCAAAGACTGGTGAATGAGTTCCGCTTCGGCTTTACCAACGCGATCACCAGCGTTGGCTTTCCGATAGAAGGCGCCGATGCCCTCGCGCAGCTCCACCTAACCGGCGTAGACATCAGCCAGCACCCAACCACGCACGCATTCCCAACCTTTAACTTCAGCGACGGCACCGGATTCACGCCCATCGGCCGCGACAAGACCGGCGTGACGCAATCTAAAACTCTGCAGTTCACTGACAATGCGACCTGGACCATAGGCCAGCACACTCTCAAAGCCGGCATCGATCTGCGCCGCGTCCGCTACTTCGATGTTGAGCTGTTTCTGCCCTCCGACGATTTCGGGCAGTTCACTTTCCAGCCCACCTTTACCGGCAATGCGTTTGGAGACTTCCTCGAAGGCACGCCGACCACTCTGTTCTTCGCCGTGTCGAGCCCGGATGTAGGTGGAACAACGTGGCAGACGGGCCTCTTCGCGCAGGACGAATTTCAGCTGAGCAGCAGGCTGACCGTGAACTACGGCCTGCGCTGGCAGGTTCTGCCCGCGATGCGGGAAGACGGCGGCAACCTGGCGAACTTCGATCAGAGAAACAACTCCATCGTTGTGCCGGACCAGCTGTCTTCATATCTCGCGAAGAACAACCTGCAGAACTCGAACCTGGCCTTTCAGCAGTCCTTCAACGCCTGCAATCTCGGCTACACCGCTCTGCCTTGCACAAACTACGTCACCGCAAGTCAGGACCACTTGCCGCAGGGTCTGCGCAAGACCTATTTTGGCAATTTTCAGCCGCGCTTCTCCTTGGCTTACCGCCCATTCAACGATACAAAGACGGTCATCCGCGCAGGCTTCGGCGTCTTTACCATGACGAACCTCGGACCGCTCTCCTTTAACAACAGCGGCAATCCAACCTCCAACCTCCACACCTACACCAACACGATCACCGCATCCGGCTCGCCGCTGATTCAGTTCCCGAACACCGCGCCGCCCACCGTGGGCGTGCAATACGGCGGCGGCGGACTCGACCAGGGCGTCGATCCAAACTACCGCGACCCGCAGTCAAACCAGTGGAACCTCACGGTAGAGCGCCAGCTCTCCGGCAATGATACTGTGCGCGTCAGCTACGTCGGCATGCATTCCTATCGCTTGAACATCACCGAGGACCTGAACCAGATTCCCGCCAGCACCACGCCCTATCAAACAACCGCCGCCAGCCCCTACGTCGATCCGCGCGCGCCCTACCACAACTGGTTCACGCTCTACAGCACCTTCAATGCCGGCACTGCCAACTACGAAGCCATGGAGCTCGAAGCCACCCACCGCATGTCGCATGGACTCTACTTCGACGCCAACTACACGCTGGCCAAGAATCTGGCCGACAATCAGGGAAGCACGCCGGCAGCATTCGCAGGTGAGGTGAACTATGGAATTCCCATCACCGATCGATTCAACATCGCCGGCGATTACGGCAACGTAGAAGGCGACCGGCGCAACCGCTTCCTGCTCACCAGCCTCTATCAACTGCCCTTCGGCAGCGGACGCGCCTTCCTGAATACCGGCGGCTGGAAGAACGCAATCCTCGGCGGCTGGGAGATGAACAACATAACCGTGCTCGAAACCGGCCCCTGGCTTACGCCGAGCATCAGCACATCGTTCGACCAATCGAACACCAACGTCGTCAATCGCGGTGCCACGCTGCGCCCTGACGTAGTGTCGAACAGCTACTACAAAGGACAATCAAAAGCGCAATACTTCAACCTGGCCGCATTTTCGCCCACTCCGGCCGGAGCAGGACGCTTCGGCAACGCTGGCGTAGGCATCCTTCAAGGCCCCGGCACAGCCGCCGTTTCACTCGGACTCGCCAAGACCTTCCCGCTGACCGAGGGCGTCAGGCTGCGCTTCGAATCCACCTTCACCAACGTTCTCAACCACACCAACTTCGCTCCGCCCGCCACGCAGATCGACAACACGACGACCTTCGGCGTCCTCAGCGCGCCTCAAACTGCCGAGAACGCCGGAAACCGCACCGGACAAGTCGCCCTCAGAATTGACTTCTAGTCCCGATACGGCAGTCGATCTTCTGCCTAAATGGAACACGATCGAGCCACCTGGTGTGGCTCGATCAACTCCACTCTCATAAGGCAGGTCGAGCCGGACTCAGGAAGCTCGCGAATTCTCCTTGACAACTTAGGAAAGCCGCGCTACAGTCCTAAGCATCTTAGGAGGGCATGTGACCGAACAAGCCCAACTGCTTCCCGGCACTCTCGATCTCCTCATTCTGAAAGCCGTCTCCCTCGGTCCGCTCCATGGCTATGGCGTTCTGCTGCGTATCGGGCAGATCTCCGGCCAGGCGCTGCTCATCGAGCAGGGAGCGCTTTATCCGGCACTGTTCCGTCTGGTGCGCCAGGGTCTTCTCGAGGCCGACTGGGGCACATCGGAGAACAATCGCCGCGCCAAGTTCTACGAGCTCACGTCCACGGGCCGCAAGCGCCTGCGCGAGGAAACCGAGGGCTGGAACCGCCTTGCCACGGCCATTGCTTCTGCCCTGGCCACCCGACCGGAGGAAATATGAATCTCCCGGCCTACCTTCGTTCGCTTGCCGCCAGGTTCTTCCATCGTTCTCAGGTCGAAAATGACATGGAGGAAGAACTTCGCTCGCACATCCAGCACCGCGCCGATGATCTGGAACGCTCCGGCCTTGCCCGCGCTGAGGCCGAACGCCGCGCGCGCATCGAGTTCGGCGGCTACGCGAAGTGGAAGGAGCAATCCCACCAAGCGCTCGGAGGCAACGTCATCGAAACCCTCCTGCAGGACCTCCGCTTCAGCCTGCGCGTGCTGCGTAAGTCTCCCGGATTCGCCCTCGCCGCCGTTTTAACGCTGGCCGTGGCCATCGGCGCCAACGCAGTGGTTTTCGGCATATTGAACGCGCTGATCCTGCGCCCGCTCAACGTGCCTCAGTCTGAGAGCCTCTACGCCATCGAGCGCGGGCGCGATCAGGCCATCAACCATTCCTATCCCGACTATCTCGATCTGCGCGATCGCAACCGCAGCTTCGACAGCCTGGCCGCGTACGACCTCGCTGCGGCAGGCCTCGATACAGGTAAAGATCTATCCAGCGTCTGGGTCCAGGAAGTGACCGGGAACTACTTCGACGTGCTAAGAACTCAGCCGTATCTCGGCCGCTTCTTCCATGCCTCCGACGAGCACGGTCCGAACAGCGCTCCGTACATCGTGCTCCCCTGGGCATTTTGGCACAGCCATTTTCAGGATGATCGCGGCGTAGTAGGCCGCGTCGTTCAGCTCAACAAGCATCCTTTCACCATCCTCGGGGTGGGGCCGCCGGGGTTCCGGGGAAATCTGTTGTTTCTCTCTCCCGATTTCTGGGTGCCGATCGTCAACCAGGAGCAGATTCAGGGAGCAAGCATCCTGAACGCCCGCCAAAACCGCACCATATTGATGGTGCTGGGGCATCTGAGGCCGGGAGTCACTCCAGCGCAGGCGATTGCCGATCTGAACTCGATTGGCGCGTGGCTGGAAAAGACCTATCCCAAAGACGATGGCCAGATGACCTTTTCACTGACCCACCCCGGCCTCGCCGGCGACTGGTTTGGCCAACCGCTGCAGGCATTTCTCATGGGCATGATGCTGCTGGCTGGATTGATTCTGCTGGCCGCGTGCGCCAACCTGGGCAGCCTGTTTGCCGCCCGCGCCGCCGACCGTTCCCGGGAAGTTGCTCTGCGGCTCGCGCTCGGATCGAGCCGCAACCGCATTCTGCGGCAGGTGTTTACGGAAGCCGTGCTGATTTCACTCGTCGGAGGCGTTGCCGGACTGGCGGGCAGCGTAGTCCTGTTGCGCGCGCTAAGCGTCTGGCAGCCGCTGGAAACAGCCCCCATCCGTGTTCCCGTTAATCCGGACGCCAAGGTGTATCTGGTCGCATTGCTGCTGGCCCTCGCAAGCGGCTTCCTCTTCGGCGCCGTGCCGGTGAGGCAGATCCTCCGGACGAATCCTTACGAGGTGGTCAAGTCGGGATCGATTGTCAGAGTGGGACGGCGGATGACCGTCCGCGACCTGCTCCTTGTCGTGCAGATCGCGATCTGCGCCGTGCTGGTCACGTCTTCCATGGTCGCCCTGCGCGGACTGGTGCGCTCGCTGCACAGCAGTTTCGGTTTTGATCCGCGGAACGTCATGCTGGTAAGCGCGGATATGACGATGGGCGGCTACAGCGGCGACAAAGTGCCCGCCATGCAAAGACGCGTCATCGATGCCCTGGCGGCGATTCCCGGGGTAAAGGCTGTGGGGTCGATCGATCGGCCGCAGCTGCATTACGGCGCGAACGCCGACACTGTCTTTGCCGACAAGACCACCGATCTGAGGCCGGCGAATGCCGCTGCCGAACCGATGATGTACAGGATATCGCCGGAATACTTCACTGCGGCGGGCACCGCCTTGCTGGCGGGCAGGGCTCTCACCTGGCATGACGACAAGAACTCACCGCGTGTCGCCATAGTCAATCGGGAGTTCGCCGTCAAACTCTTTGGCTCCGTAACCAGCGCAGTGGGCGCATACTACAAGAGGTCGGACGGAGCCCGGATACAAGTAGTGGGCATTGTCGAAAACGGAAAATATGCGAGCCTCACCGAAGATCCGCAGCCGGCGATGTTTCTACCCATCCCGCAATCACCAACAAGTCAGGCAACGCTCATCGTGCGCTCGAACCGTACTCCGCAGCAACTGACGGCAGCCATAAAAAGCACTATGCGGGATCTCGATCCGGGACTCCCTGTTGACATGTGCACGTGGAGCCAGGAACTGAATGACGCGGCCCTGTTTGCCTCCCGTATGGCGACGGTGTCGCTGGGTGTGATGGGCGCATTGGGCGCCATGCTGGCGATCACCGGCATCTTTGGAATGGCTGCGTACTCGGTCAGCAAGCGGCTGCGCGAGTTGGGAATCCGCGTAGCCCTCGGCGCGCAGCGCAAGGAAGTGCTGCAGGCAGCCCTGGGACGGCCATTGAAATTGCTGGTCCTTGGTTCGGCGGTAGGATTGATCCTCGGGCTTTTAGCCACAAAGGTGCTGGCTTACATTGTCTATCAGGCCACGCCGCGCGACCCGCTGGTATTGGCCGGCGTGGTTCTGGCTATGGCGTTTCTGGGGCTGCTGGCTACGTGGATTCCGGCGCAACGCGCGCTGTCGGTGAATCCTTTGATCCTGCTGCGCGAAGAGTGAACGAATTCGCCGGGCATAGCATTCCTGTCAAGCCCCAGGGCGATTCATTGTTCCCGTAACTGACTTTAAAATAAAGGGTTACACTGCAATAAAACTTGGCGTACCATTTCCTTTAATTTGATATTCTGGATATAAGAGCTGGGAATAAAGAGTAGAAGCACGAAATAGTCTGAGAGGTTGGCTAAATCCCCCGCTAAGTGGTTGAAAACACTAGAAGCAGATTAAAGTCTTTGAAATCACCGCGTTAGCAGGGGATGATCCCCCGCTAAACGATTGAAAATAAACGAGAGAGCGGCGAGACCCAGGGGGTAGGGGTCCTTGTCACACTCCGCACTCTTGGGTTAAACTAAAGCTTCGGCACCAGTAAGGGCATTGCTTTGTCCGCTTGCCCCGCCTTCCTCGCACACAAGCGAAGAAACACAGGAAATGCGGGTTCTGGTCTGCGCGAAAAAAGTTCAGGATTTCTGGAGTAAGTCATGGCTCAGGTTTGCGATGTCTGCGGCAAAGGCCCGCAATTCGGTAACAACATCTCGCACGCGCACAACATCACTAAGCGGCGCTGGAACGTCAATCTTCGCCCGGTGAAGGCGAAGGTCAACGGCGGAGCCAAGCGCCTGCGCGTCTGCACCAGCTGCATCAAGAGCGGCAAGGTCGAAAAGGCATAACTCGCGGAGTCATCCCGCGACCCATCGAAGCCCCGGAAATTCCGGGGCTTTTATATTCTGAGCAGTCATGCAAATCACCACGCAGAACCGCGCAGTTATCCGCCTGCAGTGGATCACCGTTGCATGGATGACAGTCGAGTTTGCCGTCGCCGTCGGCGCTGGAATCCGAGCACATAGCCTGGCTTTGGCAGCCTTCGGAGGCGACAGCGCCATCGAGCTTTTCTCCGCTGTGGTAGTTTTGAGCCGTTTCTACATCGGAGACCACCTGGAACAGGTCGCGACGCGGATCACCGCAATCCTGCTCTACACATTGGCAATCTTCATCGCCTTGAGTTCCGCAGCGTCGTTGCTACTGCGCATATCGAGTGCAGAAGGCTCTTATGTGGGCATCGGCATTCTTCTGGCTGCGGCCATCATCATGCCGTGGCTCGGACGCAGGAAGCGGGAGCTGTCCGCGCAAACCTGCAGCAGCGCACTGCGTGCCGATGCAGTGCAAAGCTCGGTCTGCGCGTATATGTCATGGATCGCGCTCATCGGCATCGTGCTTAATACCGTCTTTCATGCTCCATGGATTGACAGCGCCGCCGCGCTCGCGCTGGTGCCGCTCATCCTGTATGAGGCCAATAAAGCCCGCAAAGGAGAAGAATGCTGCTAACCGGGAACAGTGACGGGATTGGATGGAATCACGCCTGAAGCAGGAACGCGCGTGATTGCCTTGCGAATATCGGCTTCCGGCGCGTGATCGTCAAAGCGGACGCCATCGCCAGCACGAACGACACCTAGCTTGCGCCACAACCCGTCGAGATCGACCGGCTTCGGCGCGTCCTTCATCGAGTCGTAGAGCTGCATCAGGACATGGGTTCCAGTTGCGCGGTCGCCCATTTCGAAGGCCTTCTCGATCGGCCAATCGGCATCGATGGTTCCGCCGGCGTTGACGATGGCTCGAAGAGCATCCTGTAAACCCTTCTGGTTGTGGGTCTGCTCGCGGATCATCACGTCGGCCTGCAGGCAGAACTGCGCTCCGCCCCAGTAGGTTCGGCCCCAGGTATGCGTCTCGTCGAGGCCGCGGTCTGCGCTGCCGGGATCGCCCTTCGGCATGTCATGCATCATGTCGGCCCAGATCTTCTCCGGGCGCAGAAAACCGCGCTGGACGCGCGCAATCGGCTCGATGTAGACCGCAAGACCTTCCTCGATCCAGTGGTGGTCGTCATCGACAGAAGGAAAGGCTGAGTGGACAAACTCGTGCGTCATCTCCCAGTCCTCGTCCAGGTCCGACTGGGTGCTCTGCTCGCCCAGCACAATCCGGTGAAACGCCGGAAAGCCACCCACTCCACCCCAGCTGGTACCGCGCAGGATGCCGCTTCCCGGCGCAGCCTCGATCAGCACACGATCCCGATCAACCGGAAACCGGCCGTAGTAAGTCGCAACGGAGCTGGCAGCATTACTAACCCAGCGAAGGATAGCCTCAGTTGGAAGATCGAATGAGCCAGGACCGAAGTCGACCTGAATGGTCGCATCGCCAACGTGAATCACCCGGGACGAGGCAACTGGATGGCTCCACGGAGGACCGCCACGGAACTGCGCCCATACGAAGATGCCACAGGCAAGGACGAGAAAAGCGCAGGTGGCAGGAATCGGCAAACGCCTGCGCTTCATGGAGGTCAGTTACTGCTTCTTCTCGAAGTCGAGAGATGCGGAGTTGATACAGTAGCGCAGGCCGGTCGGCTGCGGACCGTCGGGAAAGACGTGCCCGAGATGTGCACCACAGCGCGCGCAGGTGACTTCGACGCGCCGCATGCCATAGCTGTTGTCCTCATGCGTCTGGACGGCTTCAGGACTCACCGGCAGCCAAAAGCTGGGCCAGCCGCTGCCCGACTCGAACTTCTTGTCAGAGGTAAACAGCTCGGCCCCGCAGGCCACGCAGCGGTAAATACCGTCGTCGTGGTTGTAGTACAGCTTGCCGGTAAACGCCGGCTCGGTACCCTTTTCCCGGGTGATGTGGAACTGCTCGGGCGTCAGCAACTGACGCCATTCTTCTTCGGTTTTGTGGACCTTTTCGACCTTTGTATCAGCCATGTTCCGCTCCACCTGATTTGATTGAGGAATAGCTCGCGCCGTTACATTTTAGCGATGACTTCAATCTCGACCAGGGCGTCCTTGGGCAAACGCGCAACCTCGACGGTTGAGCGCGCAGGAGCCACAATGCCGTTGGGAGCAAAATACCTCGCATAAATGGCATTCATCGCCGCAAAATCACCCATATTTTTGAGAAAAACGGTCGTTTTCACAACGTTTTTAAGGCCAATTTCGGCGGCTTCGAGCACCGCTTTCAGGTTCTCGAGCACCCGCGTCGTCTGCGCCTCGATTCCACCTTCGACCAGCGCGCCCGTCGCCGGATCGAGCGCGACCTGTCCGGACGTGTAGAGGAAATCGCCCACGCGTACCGCCTGCGAATACGGGCCGATGGCCTCAGGCGCGCTCTTCGTCGAAACAGCTCTCTTATCGGTCATGTTTGCTATCACTTCCGTGAATTACTCTGCTGCCATTGGGAGAAGAAACAGATCCTTCGCGTTGCTCAGATGACAACGTGAGAGTCTTTAGTGCGCTGGTGGAACGTATTCCTTGGGCAGCTCCGAGCCTTCGCCGAAGAAGTAGCGGTCCATCTGCTCGACGAGGAATTCCTGGGCCTGCGGCGTCCAGGGCTGCAGGCGGTATTCGTTGAGCAGCATCTTCTGGTGCTCCAGCCACTCATGCCAAGCCTTCTTGGAGACGTTGTGATAAATCTTGTGCCCAAAATCGCTGTCGAAGGGAGCCTCGTCGAGTCCCTCCAGCTCTTGCTTATAGCGCGAACAAAACACCATGTGTGCCATCGTATCGAGATTACCCTTTCTTTCACATTGTAAGCAGCCGAGGCTTCCCATGTCTTTTCGAGACGGCAGAGCGCGCAATTAAAATTCGGCCATGGCAGGATCACTCGTCATTCTTACCGGCGCCTCAGGTGTCGGCAAGACAACGTTAGCCCGCGCTGTTCAGCAAGCTAGTGATGCATATGAGGTCTTCTTCTTTGATTCCATCGGCGTTCCATCCGCCGAGGTAATGGCTACCTTTGGAACCGGTGATCAGCCGGGCGGCTCGTGGCAGCGTGCCACGACATTGCAATGGATCGAAAGGCTTGCTCCCATCGTGAAATCCGGACGATCCGTTCTCTTTGAAGGGCAGATGAGAATCACCTTCATCGAAGAAGCTCTGACGGCTCAGAACCTGACGAACGCCCGCATTCTTCTGGTCGAGTGCAGCGATGAGATCCGGACATCGCGGCTCACCCATGACCGCAGGCAGCCGGAGCTGGCCAACGAAAGCATGTCGGGATGGGCCCGGTACCTACATGACGAGGCGATCCAGAACGGGTGTGAAATTCTCGATACGGGAACGACTCCTCTTGACAGGGGAGTGGAGCTGATCGCGTCATATCTGTCCGGCCACTCACGTTGATCTATTTACGACGCTTCTTCCTGCCGGCAAATTTCTTTGGCTTCTTGCTCTGCTGTTGCATGCTGCGTTTTGTCTTCTGTTTGCGTGATACCTTGCTGACGCTTTCTGCGAATGCGGGGATTTTCTTTTTGCGTGATTGCGAGGGTTGTTTCTCGGTAGTCACTTCTTCAAGAATGGAGAACTGCAAGCGGCGCTCGACGGCATCCACGCGGTCAAGTACGACGCGTACGCGTTGGCCGAAGGTGAACTTGCGCCCCCAGCGCTCGCCGATGATCTGGCGCGTGTTTTCGCGGTAGGTGTAGTAGTCGCCGTCTAACTGGCCGAGGCTCTGGATGGGAACGAGGCCTTCGACGAAGAGGTCGTCCAACTCGACGAAGAGGCCGTATTTGGTGGCGCTCAGGATCATGGCGCCGAAGTCTTCGCCGACGCGACCGGCCATGAACTTGGCCTTCTTCCACTCGACGAGTTCGCGCTCGGCTTCGGCGGCGCGGCGCTCATTCTCGCTTGATTCCTGCGAAATGGCGGCGAGTTCGGGTTCCGGGATGGGCGATTCCTGCTCGCGGTGATGTTTTGCGTGGTGCTCCTGCCATGGCGAGGAGCGCAAGGCATGCGGTTCACCGGCGAGCAGCTTGCCCTCGCCGCTGACGCCTGCTGCGAGAAGAGATTTGGCGATGCGATGCACGATGAGGTCGGGGTAGCGGCGGATGGGCGAAGTGAAATGGGTGTAGCAGGGAGCGGCGAGCGCGAAGTGTCCTTCGTTCTTTTCGCTGTAACGGGCCTGCTTCAAAGACCGCAGCATGAAGTAGGAGAGGATGCGCTCTTCAGGCTTGCCTGCGATTTTCGCCGTCAATCGCTGGTACATGCGCGGGGTGATTGGAATGTCTTCGGGGACTTCGTGCTGGCGCGCTGTGCGGCCTCCTCGACGCTGCTCGCGGCGGTCCGATTTCATTTCAAACCGGCGTACGGGCAGGTTGCCGATGCCCAGCGAATAGCCAAACGTCGCCGCCGTTTCTTCGAACTCGACGACGCGACGCGGCTCGGGCTTTTCGTGGATGCGGTAGATCGAATCGATGCCGAGGTTTTCAATCCACGAAGCTACGCACTCGTTGGCCGCGAGCATGAATTCTTCGATTAGGCGGTGCGCCCAGTTGCGCTCGGAGCGCGTTACGCTCTTCATCGCGCCGAACTCATCGAATTCGATGATCGGTTCCGGCAAGTCGAAGTCGATGGAGCCGCGGCGCTCGCGCTTTTTGTTGAGGATCAGAGCCAGCTTGTGCATGCGCTCGAACTCCGGAAGCAACTCGGAGAAATCGGCGCGCACGGCTTCGTCGCCTTCCAGGATTACGTGCACCTGGGTGTAGGTCATGCGTCGCGAAGACCGGATCACGCCTTCGGTCACCTCGAAGCTGAGAACGTCGCCATGCGGGTCGATCTGCATCAGGCAGGAGAGCACCAGGCGGTCTTCATCGGGGCGCAGGCTGCAGATGTTAGTCGATAGCTCCTGCGGCAGCATGGGGATGGCGCGGTCGGGGAAATAGACGGAGTTGCCGCGCAGCCGCGCTTCGAGGTCGAGTGCTGTGCCGGGCTGCACATACTGGGCCACGTCGGCGATATGGACTTGCAGCTCGAAGTTGCCGTCGGAGTGCTCGTGCACGAGCACGGCATCGTCAAAGTCGCGGGCGGTTTCGCCGTCGATGGTCACAATGGGCAGGTGGCGGAAATCTCGGCGTGTTGCGACGACCTCGGGATCGAGAAAAGCTATCTCTCTCGCTTCTTTGAGCACATTGTCGGGGAAGATGTGCGGCAGGTGGTGTTTGCGGATGATGATCTCGACATCGACGCCAAAAGCATCTTCTTCGCCTAACACTTCGATGACACGGCCGCGGGCGGCCCGTGTTGGGGTGGGCCATTCAGTGATTTCGACATCGACGACGAGACCCTCGAGATCGTCGAAGCTTTTTCGTTTCGCTTCCTCGCCCAGAACCCGGTGCGGACTGCCGGTTGCCGATTCCGGCGAAGGCAGTTCCTGTCCGAAAGGGATGAGAATCGGCTGCGTCATGCGCTCGTCGAAAGGAACGACGGTATGCCCCTGAGCATTGTCACTGCGCGCATAGTGGAAGGTGCCGACAACAGTGGGGTTTTTGCGCGTGAGCACACGCGCGATGCGTCCCAGACGGCGGCCATCGGCGCGTGGAGGGGCCAGTTCCACCAGCACCTGATCGCCCTGCATGGCCCCGTTTAGTTCGTTTGGCGGAATGAAAATATCGTCTTCGCCGCTTTTTGCTCGGTCAGAAGGGCGGACGAAGCCGAAGCCGTCGCGATGCAGGTCGAGCCGGCCGGCCACCAGGTTGTCGCGGACTGCGGCTGCTCGCGGAATGCCCCAGTGATCGCGGTCGAGCTTTACCAACTCGCCGCGCGCGGCTAATCGCGCCAGATGTTCCAGCAGCAGGCGACGCTCACGCCCGCCTCCCAGGCCAAGTTCCCGCACCAGCTGCTTATAGCCGGCCCGTTGACCGGCGGAGCGCTCGATATGGCGGATCAGTTCACGGTCGGTCATAAAGCGGTTTTGCGAGAATAGCGTTCACTTTTGAACCATATCAAGCCACAGATTCGCAGAAAAGATTGGCGAATGGGGTGCAATTTTCAAGCAACCGTGTTTAAGATGCAGACAGCGGCTCTGACTGCGCGGATTTCGAAGGGGCAAGAACCCCTCGAATGGGATCAGGTTCGACGTTTAACACTTTGGCAGGACAGGCTACGAGCGGGCGAGGGATTCCCGCAGTTCCTGTGGAAAGTGTGATATTGAGGAGAAGAAAGGAAACACCAGACAGATGTGGAAACCAAATCAGACCGGAAACTCTTCGCCAACCCCCAGCGAGCCAGTTCGACCGGCCGCACCAGCCACCCCCAGCTTTGAACCCAGCGTACGCAGCAGTGCCCCGGCAGCGGCTCAACCCCCTTCCGCCGACCAGGCTACAATCGGCAAAAGCCTGATAATCAAGGGCGAAGTCACAGGTTCCGAATCGCTTTACATTGACGGCAAGGTAGAAGGCTCGATCAATCTGCCGGGCAATCGCGTCACTGTAGGCCGCAACGGACAGGTCACGGCGAATATCTCAGCCCGTGAGATTGTTGTTCTGGGCAAGGTGAGGGGCAATGTCAATGCCAGCGATCGCGTCGATATCCGCAGCGAAGGATCGCTTTCGGGCGATGTAGTTGCGCAGCGCATCTCGATTGAGGACGGCGCATTCTTCAAAGGTGGAATCGACATCCGCAAGCCCGGCAATGAGAAGTCCTCGGATTCAAAGCCGAATTCGGCTGCGAGCCAGCAGGAAGCAGCCAAGGCTGTGACGGTTTAGTCGCCTTCTTTTGAAGGAGACTGGCAAAGCCCCGGGTCGTCCGGGGCTTTTGCGCTTGTGTGAAAGCCGCTTTGAGATCGCAGAATGGAAAATTACCGGCTGAAAGTCTTTCGTGCCGTGGCCGAACAGGCCAGTTTCCGTAAGGCATCGGAATCGCTGCACTTGAGCCAGCCCGCTGTCAGCCAGCATATACACGCACTTGAAGAAGAGCTTGGTTTCCGTTTGTTCGACCGCAGCGGCACGCGCACGGCGCTGACGCCGGCGGGCAAGCTGCTGCTCAAGTACGCCGAGCGTTCGGCGCGCGTCCTCGATGAAGCGAAGCTGGCGCTGGCGAAGCTGGATGGCGAAGTCAGCGGCGAATTGAGGCTGGGCGCTTCGACAACCGTCGCGCAGTACATATTGCCGCGCATACTGGGTGCTTTTCTCAAAGACAATCCCAGAGTTACGCTCTCGGTGGTAAGCGGCAACACCGAAGAAATTGTCGGGTTGCTTCTGCGCGAGTCCATTGTGATGGGAATGATTGAGGGACCTCCGCTGAGTAAAGAGGTTCATGTGGAAAAATTTCTTGATGACACGATGGTGTTGATTGTGCCCGTGAGTCATGAATGGGTGGGCGCGACCAGCGTGCCGCTCCAGGCTCTGACAGAAGTTCCTTTACTCTTTCGCGAACAGGGCTCTGGCTCGCGTCGGGTTGTGGAACAGGCGCTCAGGAAAGCCGGCCTGCCACTGAACCGGTTGCACATTCGCATGGAGCTGGATTCGACGGAGGCCATTATTTCCGGCGTCGAAGCGGGTCTGGGGCTGGGCTTTGTATCCGCCTGGGGCATCAATAAGGCATTTCGTCTGGGCACGGTTATTCCCATCCGCGTGGATAATCTTGAGATTCATCGCGACCTTACTCTCATTCGTAAACTTGGCCCCGCGCCAGAGGGCGTTGCGGCTGCATTCCAGCGTTTCGCCCTCGCTCAAAAGGCGAGAGGGGCATGAATAAAGAGACTCATATCCGGCGATAAGTAAAACAAATCCCGCATCACAATTCACGCTTGGACGCGCTGCGCTCCTGAGTGCCAAGCTCAGGATGTATGACAAAGAACCTATTTTTCGTGGGCATCATCCTCGCAGCCAGTGGCTTGCTCTCGCCGCCGCTGGCGCTTGGTGCGGGCCTTGCGTATGGCTTGCTGTTGACGCATCCCTATCATCTCGACAGCAAACGGCTGGCGAAATTCCTGCTGCAGGCCTCGGTGGTCTGCCTTGGTTTTGGCATGAACCTTGGTGAAGTGATCAAGGTTGGCAGTTCAGGATTTCTTTACACGGCTGTAGGCATTTCTTTTGCGCTGGCGCTTGGATGGCTGCTTGGCCGCCTCCTGCAGGTGCAGAAAACGCAATCGTTCCTCATCGCCGCGGGCACGGCCATTTGCGGAGGCAGCGCGATTGCGGCCCTCGGTCCTGTTACCGAGGCGAATGACGAAGAGATGGCGGTTTCGCTGGGAACTGTCTTCGTGCTCAATTCGGTTGCGTTGTTGATCTTTCCAACGATCGGCGCGGCGATGCACCTGTCGCAGACGCAGTTCGGCTTGTGGTCGGCGCTGGCCATTCACGATACAAGCTCGGTTGTTGGCGCAGCGGCCAAGTACGGCGCAGTCGCGCTGGCGATCGGCACAACTGTAAAACTGGCGCGCGCCCTGTGGATCGTGCCAGTGGCGCTGATCACAGCGGCGGTCAGAAAGAGCAAGACGCGCATCCATCTGCCTTGGTTCATCTTGTATTTCTGCATTGCAGCGGTGATGAGCAGCTACGTTCCGCAACTACATCCTGCTTACACAGAAGCCTATCGCCTGGGAAAACTTGGCCTGGCCGTCACGCTCTTTCTCATCGGCACCGGCATATCGCGCGAGACGCTCAAGCAGGTCGGTGTGCGGCCCATGGTGCAGGGGGTTCTGCTTTGGATCGTCGTCGCCGGGCTGTCTCTGTTTGCGATTGCGAAAGGCTTTATCCATTTGTAAGGATTGCAAGATAAGTATGAGCGACAAGATCGTCCACTTTTACCGCGGCGGGCAGGATGATGACGGACGCACTCTTGAGGAAATCCTTAACTGGCCAGATGATGAGCTGGAGTCCGTGCACGATTTTATCCAGTGGCTTTTTCCGCTGCCGGAAAGGAGCGGAGCCAATCCATCTGCGCCGGTCCTGGACGCAGTAACGATCGAGGCCTTTCGCCACTCAGAAGATTTGCAGCAACGGCTCAGGCAATCGTTCCTGCGAATGCTGCGCTTTTACGGACTCTCCTTTCATGAGGGCCGGGTGCAGCCGGGAGGTGACTTCGCCGCGCGTTTATCCAATTGGCTCACTCCTGGCAACCACAACCACCTTCGCCTCACACGGATGCTTCGCTCCCTTCGCCTGCTCGGGTTGGCTTCAGAATCGACTGCGCTTTTCCATGTGCTGTCATGGATTCATAGCAACTATCCGGGCTGCATCACGCGGCGCACTTTTGAATTCTGGAAGGATGCCGTTGAGTAGATGTAGTAGGCTCTGACCGAATAGCTCAGAGTTCCCGCCTGTTCACTCAGAATGGGAAGTTTCGATGCCTTGTCCCTCAACTATGGCGATGTATCTGTCCACCGCCAGATCGGTAAACCTTTCGCTCACGCCGCTTGGTTCGGGCCACTTCACTTCCAGCCAGTCAATCTTTGTTCGCTTGCCGAGGCCGAGCACCAGGCGTGGATCGTGGGACGACAAAAAGCTTCCGCCGCCAACCTTTGTTCTGCTGCGCTTCAGGTCGCCGGACTGGTAGGTTACACGGGCTCCGATGGCATCCCGGTTTGATTTCCTGCCCACCAGTTTGATTCCCAGCCAGTGGTTTTCCCGGGCAGCTGTATTGTGCAGCAGCAGCGGGGCAGCATCGTTAACCGAGATCAGGACGTCCACAGCGCCATCGTTATCGAAGTCGCCGATCGCGAGACCTCTTGCAGAGAGATGCTTCGTAAAGACCGGTCCGCTTTCCGCGCTCACGTTGTGCAGCGTTTTTCCGTCACCGTGAAAGAGCAACATCGGCTCACGGTAGGTCACATCCGGTTGCATAGTTTCGATCAGGTCGTCGGGGTTGCCGTTGGCGAGGAACAGATCGAGATTGCCATCGTTGTCGTAATCAAAAAACTTTAATCCCCAGCCGCTCATCAAGCGGGTCGCTGCGCCAATTCCGGTGACGTTGGCCTGGTCGTCGAAGGTTTCATCGTGGTTGTTCTGATAGAGCGAATATTTCTCGTGGTCGATATTGGCTACAAATAGATCGATCCAGCCGTCCTGGTTGAAGTCGGCGGCATCGACTCCCATGCCGGAGCGGGGACGACCGGTCTCGCTGAATCCCACACCGGCAAGCGCGGCAATCTCTTCGAACCTGCCGTTGCCTCGATTCATAAAGAGAAAGTTCGCCGTTGTGTCGTTGGCGACGAAGAGGTCCATCCTGCCATCGTTGTTGAGGTCCGCGGCGACAGCGCCCCAAGCTTTGCCGAGATGCCTCCCGATGCCCGACGACTGGCTGACATCGGTGAACGTCCCGTCGCCGTTGTTGTGAAAGAGCCAACTGGGCATGGGCTTGTAGAGACGCGGAACGCAATATCCGGGTTTGTTGTGGTAGGTGACGCAGGGGAGGTTCTTCGATTTGTCGAAGTCGACGAACCGGCAGACAAACAGATCGAGCCGGCCGTCGTTGTCATAGTCGAACCACACCGCGCTAGAAGACCATCCCGGAGCGGCGACGCCGGCCTTTTCCGTGACGTCTGTGAAGGTTCCGTCTCCGTTATTGTGATAGAGAATGCTTCTTCCATACTGCGTAACATATATGTCGGGGAAGCCGTCGCTATCGTAGTCGCCGACAGCAACGCCTTGTCCGTAACCTCCGCCGGCAACGCCGGCCTTCTCGGTTACGTCAGTGAAGGTTCCATCGCGATTGTTGCGGTAGAGCGCGTTGCGCAGCGGCGGATTGGGATTGTAGAAGTCGCACTTGCCGCTGTTGACAAGATAGATGTCCATCCATCCGTCATTGTCGTAATCGAGAAAGGCGCAGCCCGCCCCGGTGGTTTCGGGCAGGTATTTCTCGGGCGACTTCCCGGCCGTGTGTACCCATTTAATTCCGCTGGCCGTCGCCGGTACTTCTTCAAACGGATACGCCGAAGCTGGCGATGAAGCGTAGGCAAATCTGTTCAGCCCTATACATCCAGAAGTGCCGGCCATGGTCCAGAGAAATCGTCGACGCGACCACGCTGAGCCGCTTGCACGAAAAGAAGTCACTGCGGACTCTGAGCTCCCTGGTTGCCCGAGACCTTCTGCTGCAAAGCGAATTCGCGTTCCGCATCGTCCTTGCGTCCTGTGCGCGCGTAGGCGGTGGCGAGGCTGTAGTGTGCTGCGGGGTTACCGGGCTGAAGCTTAGTCGCCGCCTCGAGAGGAGCCACAGCTTCTGCGTACTGCTTTTCGGCCAGCAGCGACATGCCTAAACCCAGGTACGCGGCTGCAAAATTTGGGTCCAGCTTTGCAGCCTTCGTAAAGTGTTGAACCGCTTCAGGGAAGTCGTTCATCTGCCGCGCCAGTTCTCCCAGGATGTACTCCGCGCCCGCATTCGCTGGATCGATCTCGAGTTCCTGCTCGAGCTCTTTCTTCGCCTGATCCTGAAAGTCGGCAGGTGGATTCGGTTTCGAGAGCAGCAACCGCGCCATCTTAAAGTGAATGCCGGGATAGCGCGGATTTTCCTCGAGGATTTTTTTGTAGTCCTTCTCCGCCTGGTCCCACTTGCCTTGCACTTCGTTCGCTTCCGCGTCCATCTCGAGAGCAGGGATGGAGTTTGGCGCGGTTTGGGCCAATTCCTGCGCGGCCCGGTTGGACAGATCGGAATAAGCGTGGACAGAGACGTACAAAACCTCAGGATCATGAGGGAACTGCTGATTCAGAATTCGAACGAACTCGAGCAGCGGTCCGGTTTGCTGCAGTAGCGTGGCGCAGCGAACTCCATCCAGGCCAACTCTTTTCTGTAGCTCTTTGTTGGTGACGCGTGCCGCAGTCTTCGCCAGCAAAGGCAATGCCTCGGAGCAATTGCCGCTCTCGGCAAGGGATGCAGCATGTTCGGCTGTAGCATTCGGGCTGACGGCGGGCGTTTTGCTGGAAACCTGGGCAGTAGAACAAAGACTGACCGCAATCGGGATAAAAATCAGGAAGACCAGCTTAGGAAATTTATACATATATGGATAAGGGGCAGATGTTGGTGAGCATCTGCCCCTGAGTGTATCAGCCGCGCCTAATAGTAGAACTTAAGCGCGAATTGTATGTTTCTTGCGGGTTGGGAAGTGTTGACGAGTCCGAAGGCACCAGAGCTGCATTGCTGCCCATACGGACATGAGTAGTTATTGTTCGGATGCCCTAACTGCACATTGTTAAAGGCATTCAGGAAGTCGGTTCGGAATTGTAAGTATTTACTCTCAGTAATGTGGATGTTCTTCGATAGTCCGAGATCCGTGTTGGAAAAACCGGGGCCATTTATAGGTCCCTGTGCCGGACAGTTTCCAAAGGAATGTGGAGTGGCGACTCCGTTTACTACGGTCCCGTCTGATGGCTCCGAGAATCCGGCAGCGCTCATCCACTGATACCCCTGGAAAGCGCCTGCGGAACTGAAGCTCTTTTGGCGTCCAAACACCTGCTGCTGGCCGCAGTTTGGGCGAGCTCCTCGCGACCCGGTATCTGAACTATCCGTGGAGTTGTAAATGGCGAGGGGGAAACCGCTGTGGAAAGAAAGAATCGTCGAAGTCTGCCAACCACCCACTACTGCATTGACGACCCGGTTCATGTTGCTGCCAAATCTCTTACCTCTGCCAAAAGGCAGCTCGTAAGTAGCGTAGGCAGACAGGATGTTAGTGGAATTGTAGTAACAGCTGGCATAGTCGGCTGCAGGGTTATAGAGGTTCTGGTAATACGGTTCCGCTGGAGTGGCCTGCGTGGCCGATCCCCATGTGCCGTAGTATCCGCTGTTGTTGGTCAGACAGTGAGACCAGGTATAAGCCACCTGTCCTTCCAAGCCGTTGGAAAGGCGTTGCTGCAACACCGCTTGAAGCGCGTCGTAGTGCATGTAGCCAGTCGAAGCGGTACCCGAGACAGTCGAAATATCTGCTAGCAGAGCGGGATTGCCCTGGAAGTATACCCCGGGCGCCGGTTCGCCATTGATCAGTTGTTGCTGTGCATAGGGTGTAGGAACCATCAGATGCGTTCCGTGTTGGCCGACGTAGCCAGCCTGCACTGTTGTTGATGAGGTGACTGCGTCTTGTATAGTGAAGTTCCACTGCTGGTCCTGCGCCGGCTGAACGGTCTTGTCCCAGACATACATGACAGCTCCCGCAAATGGGTCGCCCGGAACGGTGCCGCCCGGACCTTGCTGGGTTGTCCAGGTCGGACTGGAATATGAAGCGCCAACTTCAGTCGGAGTGAAAGGAGGGTTTCGTGGAAGGCGCAAGTTAGTGCCAGTTCCTTCCAGGTAAGTGGAGATAGTGTATGCCCCGCGCACAACGGCCTTGCCCTGTAAAGCCGCTGGCGACCAGGCGAAGCCGATGCGGGGTTGAAAAGCGTTTTGTCCGTATACCGAGTTGTAGAGCGAACGACTGTTGCCATCCACTCCGGCATACAGGATCTGTCCGGTGACAAGATCCAGGTTGTCCTGGCGGTTGTTAAGTTCCACCCAGGGAGTGTACGCTTGATAGCGCAACCCAAGGTTCAAGGTCAGATTTGGCGTAATACGCCAGTCGTCCTGACCATATCCGGCGAAGGTCCAGGAGAACTGGTGCCATGTCGATCCCGTGCTGGCGCCAATACCAGTTGCCGACGGGTAGCCGAGGAAGAAGTCTGCGCCAGGATCACCGGAGAACGCGCCGCCAAACAGGATGGAGCCATAAGCGCCGCTGTTTCCGGTGTAGAAGGTGTTGATCCGATATCGCCACATTTGGAAGCCCGTCTTGAAGACGTGCTTGCCATGGGTGATCGTCAATCCGTCGTCGAACTGGATGACGGTGTCAGCGAAGTTCTGGTCCACGACACTACTGCCAACGTTGGTGAGAATGGTGCCACCGTTGGGTTCGGTTGCAGTACCGCCGCCAAAGCCAAGCAACAGAAGACCGGGACCCGCTCCATTGGTATTGGCAATCCCGAGCGTAGTCCCCAGGTTACCAATACTCGGATCGAATGTGGTTCCCGTCAGAATCGTGATCCAACTCGTTCCAAAGCGAGCTTCGTTCAAGATGCTTGGGGAGAAAGTGTGGGTCCATGATCCTACAACATTGTGGATCGGAGCATGCGTGTAGCCATTGCCCAGGATTAGCAAGGAGTTGCTCGACGGATCGTTCTGGTATTCCTGCGAGTAGCGACCGGAGAAACGATCCTTCTCCGTGATGTTGTAATCAACTTTGATGTCACCCTGATCCACGTTGAGTGCTGAAGCGGTAGTATTGACGGCGTTGTTAATCGGCTGATCGTTGATCGGCTGAGGATAATAGCTCGAAGCGAAGAGATTCTTTGCAACAATATTTTGCTCGGAGAGCGGAATCTGGTTGTTCGGATAAGGCAGGCCTGTGGTCGGATCCTTAAGCTGCGTACTGGGTAGAAGTTGACTGAAATCTCCGTTGCGCTCGGGATTGGTAAAGACGGTAATGAATGAGCTGGTCGCAGGATGGTCAAAGCGTTGGCCCTGATAGTCCGCGAAGAAGAATAGCTTATCTTTCAGGATCGGACCACCAACAGTACCTCCGAACATGTTCCAGCGTAGCGTTGCTCGCGGCAATTCATTACTTGGACCAAGGAATTTGTTCTCCCATTGGTTGGCATTCAGGACGTCGTTGCGGAAGAACTCCCAGACATCACCATGGAAATGGTTGGTGCCCGACTTGATAGAGGCATTGATGATACCGCCCTGAAAATTGCCGAATTCGGCGGGAGCGTTTGCGGTGATCAGGTTGAATTCCTGAATAGCGTCTGGCGAGGGAGTGAAGCCCAGATCGTTTTCGGAGGTCTGATTGTTATCCATCCCATCCAGGATGAAGTTGTTGGCCTGCTCGCGATTTCCATTGATGTACGGACGGCCGCCACCGTCGATGTTGTCACCCGAATTGAAGGTGGAGTTGTCGGGGTGGACGCTGCCGGGCGCCAGCAATGTCAGTTCGACATAATTGCGTGTGGCCAGCGGAATGTCCGTGATCGCTCTCGAATTGATGAGCGTGCTGACTTGCGTTGTATCAGACTGCAGTTGCGGGGCCTCAGACGTGACCTCGACGGTGTTGGTTACGGCACCGACCTGCATCTTGAAATCAAGACGTGCCGTCTGATTGAGCACCAGCGTGAGGTGGGATTGCACGGCGGTTTGGAACCCTGATGCCTCCACCTTTACGTCATAGGTACCAATCGGGATCTGTGTGAAATTGAATATGCCACTATCATTTGTTTTTGTTACGTAGACCGTGCCGCGATCGACGTCGGTTGTCGTAACGGTAGCCCCGCTCATAACAGCGCCGGCCGCATCGGATACCCTACCCGTGATCGCCGCAGTGATCTGCTGGCTCCACGCAAGCTGACGGATGCCCAAACAGCCTAGAAGCATCCCCAGAGTGAAGCCCCATAAGACAACTCTCTTCATACTCGCCTCCAAAGTTTCAACTCATAAGCTTCTGCGGGCGACATTTCCGCATCCTGAAGAAGTGGGCGTGATGCGAACATGATATTCAAAACTCCGCTTCCGATGAGCATCCTGTACAGCTGACTATACAACTATCGGTATACGACAATACTTGCCCAGAAATAACCATCCCAATTCACTCAAGGGGTCTACCGCAGAAGTTAGCGACAAGCGTAGGCCAAAACGCCGCCGAAGGCAATAAGAAATTAATTTTTTGAGAATTCCGCGGATTCGGCGTCTGATATGTCAGCCCTTCCCAATTCAATCGCGAACATGCGCGACTCTTCGGCCTCCCTCCGGTTCGTGATGTCGAACGGCTTCGTGCGTTTCCTCAAATTGCTGGAACCTTGAAGCTTTGGTCGGCACAGATGAGGTTGCAAGGACCATCTAATGATGGCCGGTGGTAAACTCAATAACGACATCTAGTTATCCATTCACCAGGGGGCCTGTAGCTCAATGGTTAGAGCAGGGGACTCATAATCCCTTGGTTGGGGGTTCGAATCCCTCCGGGCCCACCAGATTCTCAGGTCCCGCTCACCTGATCGAATTGGTTCCAGAGCGCTGCTTCTTTCAGGAGAGGCACACTTCCTGCGCTATGATTGGGCACAATTTACACGCGCTTTTGCCGTAACGATCTACAGTGCTGCCGCCCCATGTTGGCAAAAGCCTCTGGGAGTGTGCCTATGTACCGGCAACTTGGTGGTTCGGCGCTGTTGTTGCTGCTTATCACCTCTGCGATCTCGCACGTAGCAGGACCGCGTCGTGGAGCCATCGCAGCAGGAAACGGATCGGCTGCCCAGAGCGCGAGCTTCCTCCAGACCTCGGCAATTGAGGCGGACCAGCATACCTGCTATGTTTTCGAGGCCCTGCGCCTTTACTCTGGCCGAATAGATTCCCCCGCTGAATCCAATGTCAATAAAGTCCAGGAAGAACCTTCATCTATCAATCCGCTGGTCTGCACCTCTTCAAATTTTGCAGCAATCTTCCCATCCGGCATTCCGGAAATAGATCCCAAAGACAACCAGGTACTGATCGCTACTGTTCCCGACCCGCTGCAGTCATCCGAGGCGCTGCAGTTCGATCGCGATTTAGCCGCGCTGCAGGAGGCCGCTTCCACCGCAGGCTATGACTTTCAAAGAATATCGACTCCATGGCAGACCTCTGACCTCTCTGAGCCTAAGGATCTTAAGGATGCTCGCGAGGTTGAACGCTACCGCGAACGTTTCGGAGACGAACCGGGGGCGATGCTTTTCCGCAGACGCACGCGCGCGGATAGAGTGCGGCTGGAGAATCCGGACAGCCTGCTGCTCCTGGTGTTAGTGCCGGAGTCTCCAATTTATGGGCTGAACGTCGCTGCGGGTCGAGAAGCTATCAGTGCGATTCAAGCCTTGACAGCTCATGGGTTTCGCACGATGCCGGAGGGAGAACCGGATGATGCGTCTCGTGTTCGCTGGATCGGTCCCAGCTACTCCGCGTCTGCACCGGGACTTCGTACACTCGAACAGGAAACCCAACCGCATGTTGCGTTCGATGTGCTGAGCGGGACAGTCAGCACCGCCTCGGCCAACGCTTTTCTGGCGCGGCTGAATCAGGACGGCAAGGCAGAACCTGCAGCAAAGGGCACAAAGGCGACGCTCGCCGAACTCGATCAGGACGCGCTTTGCTGGTTTCTTGGACAGGAATTGCGCCCGGGTATGCATTCAGATGAGCCGGTAGTCGTTTTGCAGGAGGATGAGACAGCGTATGGCGGAAACGTATCCGATGTGACAGCACCAACGAATCCATGCAGGCCGTTGATGGATCTTGTACGCCGCTTCGTTTTTCCGCGCGGCATTTCCCACGTTCGCGGAGTCTATGGCGGCACGCTTAAGAACGCCGCGAACCAACTGCAGGAACAAAACTCAGCAAGCGCGGCCAGCGGCGATGTCAGCTTTCAGGATCAACTCCAGAATCCGCTGGATTCGGTTGCTGAATTCGCGCCCCAGTCTCCGGTTTCGAACGAAAGCGTGCTGGCGGCTATTGCCACCAGCATCAAACATCTGCAAGCGCGGGCCATCGTGATCAGGACAAGCGACCCTCTGGATCAGATTTTTCTCGCCCGGTATTTTCGTCAGGAATGCCCTGACAGCCGGCTTGTTCTCTTCAATGCTGAGCGCCTGCTCACGCGCCTGCGAGGCGATTTTGATCTGGATGGGACTCTGATCGTCACCCGCTTTCCACTCTTCCAGAACGCCTATCTGCAAACTCCTTTCCGCGGTGAGTCGCGGCACTCGCTGACCTTTACCAACAGCCGCGAAGAAGCTGTTTTTCTGGCAGCGCTGATGCAGATAAAGCACGAACATCTTCCTCTTCTTCAGTCGCCTTATGCGCATCAGTGGTATGCGATGGCTCCATGGATCGGAGTGGCTTCCGGCGGAGACTTCTGGCCAGTAGCCTATTTCGGCAAAGGAATCGTATCCCCCGAACCAAAGACGCACGATAATGTTCTGCTGCTTGCCGACATGCCCCCGGAGCGATTGCCGGCCTTATGGACGCTGGTTACCCTTGCAGTTCTTGGGCTTTCTGTGATCCATTTCCTCTGCTTTCTTGCTGCCATGCCTTTACACGCAATATTGCGTCATAGCAGCAAAGCGTGGGCGAGAAAGATAGCCCTGCATCGGATGCTCAGCTATTATCTGATGCCGGTCGCGGCCACTCGCGAGCAATCGCGACTGTTTATTGGCCAGTGCTGGTGGCTGATGAACGTAAGCACGCAGCTGGTTCTTCTTCTCGCCTACCTGCTGTTTCCCGTGATTGCGTATCAGACGAAATTGCAGAACGTCACCTCTGTTTTGGCGGGGATAGAGCACTTTCCTATCCAGACGACACTTTTTGCCGGGTTCACATTGGTCGTGCTGATGCTGCAGTTCTGCATGGCCGGGACATTGTTTCTTCTTCTGACAAAGCGCTGCCGTCATCAGGGCAAGGGGTTCTTTGTCCGTTTTGAAGGTTTTCTGCTGCCCTGCATTTCATGGCTTTGGGTAGCGCTTTCACTCACGCTCTTCGGTTTACAGCTTGCAGATGAACAAACTGGATTCGCATTCGCATCCCGCTGCCTGCATCTTTCTTCCGGCGCTTGTCCTATATTGCCGCTTTTGCTGGTGGCGTTCGGTTTCCTGATTGCGGCTATTGTGAACCTCAATGCATTGAGCATGGCGGTGACACGCAATCCTGCATTGCCTCTGATTCATTGGCCCTATCTTGATCTTGCCTCGTGGCAAATGAAACTCGCCGGTTACACCGAGCTTTGGTATGGGCTTCCTGGCGTGGACGGCAAATTTCTCGCAATGGTGGTTTTGCTGGGCTGTCTGCTAATCCATCCGCAAAGACTTTTCGCAACGTTTGATACGCCTTACATAGGCTGGCTCTATACGTGCAACTTTGTTCTTGGTATCTGGACTGTCCTGTGGCTCTGGGTGCGATTTACCCGGATTTGGGGTGCGCTGCGCAGCGGCCTGGATTGCCTGGAGGGCTCACCGCTTCGTTTCGCGTTTTCTCGCCTTCCTGCAATCTTTTCCGTCGATCCTATCTGGTCGTATTCCGGATTGCGCCGGGTCGTGACATTGCCGATGCGCTGGTTTGAATATCTGAAAGTTTCCCCGCAAGTCGCAGAGCAGAAAGAACCCATTCTGACCGACAACCTGCACGAATTGCGTGCGATTCTTCAGGAGATGCGCGACGCGCAATGGCTGGACAATATAACCTTTGAAAACTTCAGCCATCAGCAGAATCAGTATGCGATCAAGGTGTCCGAGGTAGCAGCAATCCGCACGAGTTGGGAACGCGGCGGCCCTGATTGTTCGCTTACAGAATCATCCGCAAGTAAGGCCGCACAGTCAGGAGAGGCTGAAGACAAAGAACTGGCCAGTGCAGGCTGCCCAAAGTCGCGCCCGGATGTTCCTTCGCCGTGCGGCACCGTCTTCGGTCAGGAAAACTGCCTCGTAGAGATTGGCAACGAATTTATTGCCATGCGCATTGGCGCCTACATTCGCTATGTAACGCTGCATATGAAGAACCTGATGACGTTTATGTCATTGGGTTTTCTGCTTACGCTGCTTGCCTCCATCAGCTATCCGTTTGACCGGCCGCAGATCATTGCCTGGTCGGCTACGCTTACTCTCGCGGGACTGCTCTTTACTGTCGGTACTGTGCTGGCGCAGATGGACCGCGATGCGATTCTCAGCAGGATGAGCAACAGCACCCCGGGCCAGGTCCGCTACATGGCGTTCCTGAAGCACATGCTTGCCGTTGGCGGATTGCCGGTCATCACGGTGCTCGCCACGCTATTCCCAGCAATCGGAAGCTTTCTATTCTCCTGGGCTGCTCCGATTCTGGAGAGTTTCCACTGAGGTCATCGCGCTATGATTCTCTCGTGAGCACCTTGCTCGAACTCGATCAGCTTTCCATTGCTTTCAACGGTCGTTTGGCGGTAGATCGGCTCAGCCTCGGCGTTGCGCCCGGAGAAGTTCTCGGACTGGTAGGCGAATCGGGTTCGGGTAAATCTGTGACTGCGCTCGCGATCCTTCGCCTGCTTGATGCGGCGGCTCTGGTGACTGGCTCAATCCGCTTCGATGGGCGCGATTTGCTGTCACTGCCTGCAGAGTCGATGCGGCGCGTACGCGGACGCGAGATATCGATGATCTTTCAGGAGCCGATGACGGCGCTGAATCCTGTTATGCCGGTTGGGGCGCAGATTGCCGAGGCCATTCGCGCGCATCATCCGGAGCAGGGCCGGCGCCAGATACACGATGCGGTGATTGAAGCGATGCATGCGGTTGCGCTGCCGGAGCCTGGACGACGCATGGATGACTATCCGCATCAGTTCTCGGGCGGACAGCGGCAGCGCATTCTCATTGCCATGGCGATTGTGAATCGCCCCCGGCTGCTGATTGCCGATGAGCCGACGACTGCGCTCGATGTCACGGTGCAGGCACAGATTCTCGATCTGTTGGCTGACCTGCGGGAGCGCTATTCTCTGGCAATGCTCTTCATTTCCCACGATCTTGCGGTAGTGTCTCAGGTTGCGGATCGCGTGGCTGTTATGCGACATGGGTTGCTGCTGGAAGAAGGTCCACGGAAGGCCATTTTCCAATCGCCGCAGCATGCTTATACACGCAGCTTGCTGGGCGCGATTCCTACGCTGGAAACTGACACTACAGAGCCTTTGGCGACTCTGCCGGCAGCGTTCGAGGCAGGTGCGGGCGAGTTGCGCCAGTATGCTGACGGACATTGGGTACGAAGCTGACGTACTTGGAATCCCGGCTGAATGGGACTAGAGTGAAAAGTTGGTTCTGCCACGATGCGTGCTCTTGTCCTTTCCGATATCCATGCCAACCTTGAGGCGCTCGATGCAGTGATTGCGGCTGCGCCTGCGCACGAAGTGGTGTGGAATCTGGGTGACGTTGTCGGTTACGGCGCCAATCCCAATGAGGTGATCGATCGCGCTCGCTCCCTCGGCAGCGTCTTCGTGCGTGGGAACCATGACCGCGTCTGCAGTGGTTTGAGCAGCATGGAGGACTTCAATCCCATTGCCAGCCGTGCCGCGAAGTGGACGCAGTGCGTGCTCTCGGCCGAGCACATTGCATGGCTGCGGCATATGGCGCACGGCCCGATTATGCCGGACGGCCCGCAGGTGAGTTGCACGCATGGCTCACCGCTGGATGAGGATGAGTACATTCTTTCCCTGCGCGATGCATGGCAGCCGCTGCAGAAGGTTACGACTGCGATCAACTTCTTCGGTCACACGCATTTGCAGGGCGGTTTCGCGACCAATGGAGATGACTGGTACAAGCTGGTTCCTGACTACGCAACGCATGATGAGGCCGAGGAATATGAGGTTCAGTTGCGTGAGGGTGTTCGCTATCTGATCAATCCGGGCTCGGTTGGGCAACCGCGCGATGGCGACTGGCGCTCGGCGTTTGCTATCTATGATGATGTGAAGCGTTTAGTGACGTTTTATCGAGTCCCTTACGATGTAAGACTCGCGCAGATGCGGATTATTCGCGCTGGATTGCCGGATCGTTTAGCTACTCGGCTGCGGGATGGGCGGTAGTCTTCGCCAAGGCTGAGAAAAAGCAGATCCTTCCCCTTCACTACGTTCAGGGTCAGGATGACAGCTTTGAAGTGGCTGCGATTACCTGCGCTGCGAAGCGTTCCATCTCTTCTAACTGCGGACTGCTTTGCAGCAGTACGAGGTCAACGCCGACTGACGCGAATTCCTCCAGGCGTTCTGAGACTTGTTCTGGGGTTCCGACTAAGTCGCTTCTAAGGCCTCGGTTGGAGACGGAGTAGTCTTCGAGCGAGATTTTCTGCTCGAGGTTCGAGCCGGTGATCCATTGCTGGTAGTTGGCGTAGCCGCGTGCCGATTGCTGGACATCGGTGATGCGGGCCACTTCCCTTTTTGCTTCAGCCTCGGAGTCGCGCACGATGGCATATCCGGCGATGCCGTAGGTCATGGGCGGCAAGCCAGCGGCTTCGCGGCGGCGGCGCATGTCGGCGATCTTCTTGCCGACAATCTCGGGCGGATCGCCGTGCATGAGGTAGGCGTCGCACTTGCCGGCGATGAGATTCTTGGCGGTCTCGGATTCGCCTCCGGCGTAGAGCGTTGGTCTGGGCTTGCTTACTGGTTTGGGCGAGAGGACGTTGTCGTCGACGCGGTAGTACTTGCCCCGATACGAGAAGCCTTGCTGGTTCCAGCAGCCATTCACTACGTCGAGCCACTCGGAAGTGCGGGCGTAGCGGTCGTCGTGCTGGTCGAACTGGATGCCGTACTTTGTTGCCTCGTCTGCCCACCAGCTTGAGACGACGTTGAGGGTGAGGCGGCCGTTTGAGATGTGGTCGATGTTGGCGGCCTGCTTGGCGAGCAGCGCCGGGTTGTGGAAGGTCGGGCGGACGGCGACCATCAGCTCCAGCTTCTTCGTGACGGCGGCGAGGGCGGCGGTTGTGGACCAGGCGTCGAGTGAGGGCGCTTCTACGCCCTTGATGTCGTTGAGGTTCAGCTCGGCGATGAGAGTGAGGTCGTAGCCGATCGCTTCGGCGCGCTGGGCCAGCTTGCTGACGTAGTCCCACGTCGGCTGCATGCCTTCGTCTTCGACATTGCGCAGCCATCCGCCGAAGACGGGCAGCCAGAAGCCGTAGCGCATTACCTCGCTCCTACGGCTTCGGCTTCGTTTACCTTTGCCGCCTCGGCTTCGAGCCAGTCGACCAGCCTGGCGAAGGGGTCGAAGCCGACGACGCGCGGGCCGTCGGCGACGAAGTTGGAGAGGGCGTTAATGTCGTAGTAGAGGCGCTCACCCGTGCGGTCGTCTTTGATGTACTCGATGCCGCCGAGTTCAATTCCGGCTTCCTGCATGATGCGTTCGACGTCGGCGATGACTTCGCGGGGCGGGTCGTAGCCCTCGACGCTTATGCCGGACTTGGGTGCGTCTACGGGGCAGGCTGCACGGTTTAGCTCGACGCCGGTGGGTGTGCGGCAGATGTCCGCGGGGCAGAGGTCGAAGGTTTCGCCAGTGATGTGGACCTTGATGGCGTAGAGGAACTTGCCGTTCAGCACTTCGCAGCGGACGATGTGGGCATCGCGCGCGGGGATGAATTCCTGGACGAGTGCGGTCGAGTCGAGGCCGAAGGCCAGCTCGTTTGCATCGGCTGCGGTTTGCAGCGCTTCCGGCGTGTCGAAGCGCTTGACGCCTGCTCCTGAGCCTCCGATGTTGGGCTTGACGACGATGGGCCAGCGCAGGCCCTCGGTTGCGGGGACGGCTTGCGACGCGCGGTGGATGACACGGGCTTTCGGGTAGGGCAGGCCTAGCTCGTCGAGGAGCGAGAGCTGGGCGGCTTTTGACAGCTCGGTACGGAAGGCCTTGAGGCCATTGATGACGCGCACGCCGCGTCGTTCGAGGTGATCGAGGAAGCCGAGGGTGTAGAAGATGGAGTCGCCGTGCTCGCGGTTCCAGGCCGAGGGGCTCATGCGGTTGACTACTAGCGAGTAATGACGCTCGGGGTGGTCTTCGATGGCCCAGGCGTGCTCGATGGCGTTGAGTTTTACGTAGTCGGTGCCGCGCTTGTCGAGTTCGGCGAAGAGTGGTTTGAACCAGTGTTGCTGTTCGTAGTAGATCGCGATGGGCTTTGGCACGCTGACCCCCCTCCCCTGGGTATCTGGGCTGTTTCCTTTGTTTTCAATGATTTAAGAGGGGATCATCCCCTGATATCCCATTGATCTGAAAGGCTTTAAGTGCTTTCTAATGTTCTCAATCACTTAGCAGGGGATCTGTTTCCTGCTATTTCAAAATTTGTTCCTATATCAAGGATAGCAAGTTTTGCGAAATAGTATGCCAATTTGGCGCCGCTCTAAGCGCCTTGTTTTTAATGACTTAAATAATCTTTCTTGAATACGGGGCTTGACAAGGCTGTAATAGTGGTTTGGCCGCGCGGACTGAAGATTGAGCTGCCCAAAAGGTTGGATAGCCTTTGAAGGGCTCGGAGACAGAATTTTAGAGATGGAACCGCTCTACAGACGGAAGAAAGATCTAGCAGCATACATTGCTATAGGTAGTGCTCTTATTGCTTTGCTCTTTATTTCGATCCATATGGGCTGGAATGAAGACATATTCATGAATACGCTGAATGTCACGAGCAATACTTTAGTCTTATTCGGAGTCTTCATTGCCGCTAGCCGTTCCTCGTGGAGAAAGCCGTTTTTTTGGGTCCGAACGAGCTTGCTCGTTTTTGCTCACTCGCTTCTAATTTGGTCCATCCTGGCGCGCTATGGGAGATGGAAACCCATCTGGTGGTGTGAACTTACGCTGGTCGAAGCATTGGTGATTCTTTTTTGCAGGAGCTGTTTGCTTGCCATCCAACGTTCGAGCATCAAAAAATGATCGGAGCCTTGCTGCGCAAGGCATAAGGCGCACCTGCGGTGCGGGTCCTTCGACTGCGCGCTTCGCGCTCCGCTCAGGACGACATCGGTTTGGGAACGGCGATGTCTTAGCGGAGAGTTTTGTGTGGGAAGCAGCAAGCAAAAAACCCCACCCTGAATTCCTTCGACTTCGCTCAGGACCAGGATGGGGCATCCAAGGTGGGAACCGGGCCTGAAGGCCCTCACTCACTGCTTGCTTATTCACCGGGCTGAAGCCCGGTGCTTCTACCTAAAAGCAACATCGGCGATCAAGCGACATCGGCAATGTGAGCGACCAGCGGGAGCGGGACGACGCCGACGCTGTTTCCCAAAGCACGCATGGCGCGCGAAGCGCGCACCTGCTGCATGCAATGCTACTCGGCGGCGGTTTCTTCGGCTTTCACCGTTACCTTGATGTGGGCCGTGACTTCGCGGTGCAGTTTGACCGGGATCAGGAACTCGCCGAGGGACTTCAGCGGCTCATCCAGATGCACCTTGCGGCGGTCGATGTTGAAGCCCTTGGATTCGAGTCCGTGGGCGATGTCGGCTGAGGTGACCGAGCCGAAGAGGTGATCGTTCTCGCCCACCTTGCGCTCGAATACGAGGGCCACGTCGTTGAGCTGGGTGACCAGCTGCTCGGCTTCGCTCTTCTCTTTCGCCGAGCGGCGGACAGCCGATGCCTTCATCTGCTCGATGACGGCCTTGTTGGCTGCGTTCGCTTCCATGGCGAGCTTTTTGGGCAGGAGGTAGTTGCGGCCGTAGCCGTCGGCGACCTTCACCACGTCGCCGCGGTGGCCCAGGTTGTTTACGTCTTCTTTCAGAATGACTTCCATTGCCAATCTCCAAATGTTGCGTGGTTGGACTGAACCTCAGCGGCTAAAGCCGCTTGTTCCAACCGTGTTTGTGGCAGGGCTGAAGCCCTGCCCTACCTAACTTCGTTGCCACTCGGCTGCTCTTGCTTTGCACCTGCTGTCGGATCGGATAAGGCCCGGGGCTGAAGCCCCTTTTCGAGCCTTCTGATTCACCGGGCTAAAGCCCGGTGCTTCTACCGAAAAGCCGCAGGTCCTTCGACTACGCGCCTCCGGCGCTCCGCTCAGGATGACAACCTAGTGCGGAGCGGGGATAGCCTAGTATCTTGCGGCGAAGGGCAGCAGGGCGATGTTCCGGGCCTGCTTGATTGCCCGCGTCAGACGGCGCTGGTGCGTGGTGCACACGCCGGTCAGGCGGCGGGGAACGATCTTGCCGCGCTCGGCTACAAAGCCTTGCAACAGGCGAACGTCGCGGTAAGGGATCGCGTCGATCTTCTCTGTGCAGAACTTGCAGACCTTCTTGCGGCGGAAGAACTTGCGTCCGCCAGGACCGCCCGGTCCGCCGGGGCCACCTGTGCGGGGCCCGCGTGGGCCGCCGGGGCCGCCGGGGCCGCCGGGGCCGCCTGAGTGAGGTGCGCCGCCTTCGGGCGCTCTCGGTGTTGTTGTTTCGTCAGCCATTTCTTTTTCCTTCTCCGGCGGCCAGCGGCCGACGGCGTAATTCCTGATTCAAAATTTTTGTTATGCGCTTGCGGGGGTGGCTTCCGCCGGTGCTTCGGCCGCTTCAACGGGAGCAGGCACGGGCTGGGCGCTGAGCTTCTTGCGCGTGGCGCGGATCGCCTTGATCTTGTCGATGCGCTTCTGCTCTTCGTCCATGCGCACGGTGATGAACTTGATGACGGGCTCGGAGACGCGCAGACGGCGCTCGAGTTCGTGCACCAGCGCGCCATCGGCGTCCACTGTAAGCAGAATGTAGTTGCCTTCGTTGAACTTGCGGACCGTGTAGGCCAGCTTGCGGCGTCCCAGCTTCTCTGTGGAACGAACGGTCCCGCCGCCGTTGGTCACGGTGGCTTCAAAGCCGGCGATCAGCTTGTCCACATCTTCGTCCTGGGTGTCGGGACGAACGATAAACATTACTTCGTAAAAACGTTGCATTCGTTTCTCTCTTCTCTCGCATCATGGCTGCCGTTATGCAACCGTGACCGTTACGGATTCTTGACAGCGTGTTTCAAAAGACGTCTTGTTCGTATCCGCAGAAATCCCGGGGCTAAAGCCCCTTCATTCCCGCTTTTGTTTCACCGGGCTAAAGCCCGGTGCTTCTACCCAAGACCACTTATGAAACACGCCGTAGCCTTTATTCATCTGCCGCCGGGCCGTTTTGCTCGCGGCGGTTAAACTCGTTCATCGCAGCCTTGATGTCCTGCGACACAATCATCTCTACTGCCCTGGCCGCCTTGTCCAAAACCGGATCAAGTTCGGCCAGGTCTGCCTTGCGCATTGGCGTCAGCAGATAATCTTTTCCGCGCCTTCCGCTTAACTCGCCCGGCTGCGGTCCTACTCCGATCCGGATGCGCGCCCATTCCTGCGTTCGCAGCGCGCCGTTGATCGAATTCGCCCCATTATGCCCTCCGGAGCTGCCGCCTGTTCTTATCCGGAGCGAACCCAGCGGCAGGGCCAGCTCGTCGTACAAAACCACGAGGTCGCGTCCCGGGTCGGCCTCGAACTCACGAACAAGAGCTTCAACGGAGATTCCACTGAGGTTCATGTACGTCTCGGGCTTGGCCAGAACTACTTGGCGCCCCGCCATGCGAATCGTTGCCGTAACTGCCCGGCAGCGGCGATTCACAACCTGCACACCGTAATCGTCGGCGATGCGGTCAATGGCGAGAAACCCCGCATTGTGCGGCGTGAACTGATATTCGATTCCCGGATTGCCGAGACCGACGACCAGGAACACGCCGCGATTGTTAGTTTCGTCCAAAGCTTCTGTGAACCAGGGCTAAAGCCCTTTTGTTTCCTTGCCCTGATTCACCGGGCTAAAGCCCGGTGCTTTTCAACCCTTTTGTTACCTCAGGGGTTAAAAGCCCCTTTAGCTGCGGCTCAGCTGTGAGGGCTAAAGCCCTCACCTGCCAATTCTTGCCTACTTCTTGGCTGGAGCAGCGGCCTCGGCCGTCTCCTGCTTACCCTTCTTGACGACTTCCGGCTCAGCCGGACCCGCTGTCGCAGCGGCCGCTTCCGCCTCGGGCGTAGCCACAACCTCTTCCTTGATCGAAACTACGTGCGCGACGGTGCTGTTCTCATCCTTCAGGAACTTGAGCTTACCCGTATGGGGCAGATCGGAAACGCGCAGCACGTCGCCGAAGGCGAGGTTCGAAACGTCAACGTCGATGTGGCTGGGGATATCGCCCGGCAGGCACTCGATTTCGACTTCGCGCAGAACCTGGTCGAGGATGCCGCCCTGCGTCTTGACGCCGACGGGAACGCCGACGAGCTGGATCGGCACTTCGACACGGATGGCCTTGTCGAGAGCGATGCGCTTGAGGTCGATGTGCAGGAGCGAGCCCTTGATCGGCTCATACTGCCAGTCGACGATCATGGCCTTGGCTTTCGCGTCGCCGATTTCGAGATCGAAGATCGAGTTGTGGCCTGCGTCAGAGTGCAGGATGCGAAGAATCTGCTTGGGGTCGACTTCGACGGCGACCGATGGTTCCTGTGCACCGTAGACGACGGCGGGAATCTTGCCCTTGACGCGCACGCGGCGCGCTGCGTTCTTGTTGAACTTGCCCTCGCGGGGCGTGGCTGCTACGACTTCCTGAGTAATCATTCTGTCCTTTTCCTTCGGGCACGGAATCGACTCCGCTCCCTTTTCCGGTCGAGGTTGTTCTCTTCCGGATGATTTGTGGAACCTCAGATCAGAGAGTATCTGACGAATCGAGAAAGGCCCGGGGCTGAAGCCCTAATTGGTTTGAATCATTCAACGGCCTAAAGGCCGGTGCTTCTACCTAAAACCCTTATCGACTCTTCGGATAACCATCCGATCTGTTCATTCCTGCTTCGTTTAGGTGAGGGCTGAAGCCCCCACCTACCAAAACCGCTCTGTGTTTCCCGGAAGACGACATCAGCTGAACAGCGTGCTGACGCTCGTCTCCATATGGATGCTTTCGATGGCGGCTCCTAGGAGACCGGCGATCGACCGCACCTTGATCTTTGACAGCTTCTGCGCTTCTTCGTTCAAGGGGATGGAATCGGTAACGATCAGCTCCTCCAGCCTTGACTTGGCAATGCGCTCTACTGCCGGGCCCGAGAGCACCGGATGCGATGCTCCCGCGTAAACCTTGGTCGCGCCCTTTTCAAGCAGCGCGTCGACTGTTTTGACCAGCGTGCCGGCAGTGTCAATGATGTCGTCGATGATGAGGCAGGTGCGTCCTGCTACATCGCCAATGACGTGCATCACTTCCGTCACGTTGATATCCGTCCGGCGCTTGTCGACAATCGCCAGCGGCACTCCCATTTTCGTTGCGAAGAAGCGTGCGCGTTCCACGCCTCCCGCATCGGGTGATACCACGGTCAGATTCGGGAGGTTCAACTCCTTGAAGTAACTCACCATCACCGGGCTTGCGAACAAGTGGTCGACCGGGATGTTGAAGAACCCCTGAATCTGGGCCGCGTGCAAATCCATAAACAACGCGCGATTGGCGCCCGCGGTGGTCAGCAAATCGGCGACCAGCTTGGACGATATCGCGACGCGCGGACGGT
>Ga0335073_10000813_pt1 | contig 40933 bp, 28 predicted proteins | sample Lox_Sample_22_FD_207093 | JGI IMG/M metagenome (GOLD analysis project Ga0335073, IMG submission 207093) | Soil microbial communities from Loxahatchee National Wildlife Refuge, Florida, United States - Lox_Sample_2.2 | ecosystem: Environmental > Terrestrial > Soil > Wetlands | place: USA... | reverse complement strand
TGCGCGCTCAACTCTACGCGCGTCTCGCGCCGATCGCCGACCGCTGGTGCGAGGCGCTCGGGAGCCGAGTCCGCTACCCCGCCGCTCACCCGAGCTACCTCGCGCGCTGTCGCGAGCGCGGCCAGTCACGGGCGACTCCGCTCCTGCTGCGCTACCGCGCAGGCGACTACAACCGCCTGCATCAGGACCTCTACGGCGAGGAAGCCTTCCCATTCCAGGTGACGGTGCTGCTCTCCGAGCCCGAGCGGCAATTCACGGGTGGGGAGTTCCTGCTCACCGAGCAGCGCCCGCGCATGCAGACGCGAGCGGAGGTGGTGCCGCTTAAGTTGGGGGAAGCGGTGCTCTTCGCCGTGCGCCATCGTCCGGCGCGCGGCGCGCGCGGGATCTACCGCATCAACGTGCGCCACGGAGTGAGCCGGGTGCGCTCGGGCGAGCGCTTGACGATGGGGATCATCTTCCACGATGCGGCCTGAGGCCGCGCGGCCGTCCCGCGCTGGGGCGCGCGCACCGACAGGCGGGCAAAGCTTGCCTTCGGCCGGAAATTATCGATAATCGAGAGCGCTCAGGGGGCGGTCACGGCGGGCGGGTGCGTGCGATGCACGTATCCGCGGTCCTCCTGTAGTCCCGCCCCGGCATCCTTGCGGACCTGACCGCGGACTCGAAGCCATGTGGATCATTCAGGTGGCGCTCAAGCGCCCCTACACCTTCATCGTCCTCGCACTGCTGCTGCCGCTCATCGGCGCACTCGTGATACTCGGCACGCCGCTGCGGCCCGGAATGCCGACCGACATCTTTCCAGCAATCCGCATCCCGATCATCGCGGTCACGTTCCAGTACGCGGGGATGCCGCCCGATGAGATGGCGGGGCGCATCACCGGCCAGATCGAGCGCTACGTGACGACGCTGGTGAACGACGTCGAGCACGTGGAATCGCAGAGCTACCCCGGCATGACGGTGATCAAGGTGTTCTTTCAGCCCGGGGTGAACATCGATCTTGCGATGTCGCAGATCTCTGCGTTCGCGGAGTTGTCGCTCAAGCAGATGCCGCCCGGCATTCAGCCGGCGCTGATCCTCAAGTACAACGCCTCGAGCGTGCCCATCCTGCAGCTCGCCATGTCGAGCGACCGGTTGACCGAGGCGCAGCTCTTTGACTTCGGCAATCAGATCATCCGCGCCCAGATCGCGACCGTGGCCGGCGCCTCGGTGCCCTATCCGTACGGTGGAGCCGTGCGCCAGATCCAGATCGACTTGGATCCGGCGGCGCTGCGCGCCCAGGGCCTCTCGCCGATCGACGTCGAGAATGCGATCAACGATCAGAACCTCATCGTGCCGGCCGGTACCGAGAAGATCGGTGACACCGAGTACGTGGTGCGGCTCAACGGCAGCCCTCTCACGGTCGAGCGGCTCAACGATCTGCCGATCCGGGCCAAGAACGGCACCGTCACCTACATCCGCGACGTGGCGTTCGTGCACGACGGCCATCCGCCGCAGACCAACATCGTGCGCGTGAACGGCCGGCGCGCCGTGCTCATGACGATCCAGAAAACCGGCACGGCATCGACCCTCAGCATCGTCGACTCGATCCGGGCACGGCTCCCGCGGGTGCGCGAGCTGCTCCCCGAGGGCGCCTCCATCACGCCCGCCGGCGATCAGTCGGTGTTCGTCCGCGCCGCGATTCGCGGCGTCGCGACCGAGGCGGCGATCGCGGCCGCGCTCACGGCGCTCATGATCCTCCTCTTCCTCGGGACCTGGCGCAGCACGCTGATCGTCGCGATCTCGATCCCGCTCTCGATCCTGGCCTCGATCATCATGCTCGATGCGCTCGGGGAGACGCTCAATCTCATGACCTTGGGCGGCCTTGCGCTCGCCGTGGGCATCCTGGTCGACGATGCGACGGTCACGATCGAGAACATCAACCGCTTCCTCGAGCAGGGGAAGGACGTGGAGCCGGCCATCATCGAGGGCGCACGCCAGATCGTGGTGCCGGCGCTCGTCTCGACGCTCTCCATCTGCATCGTGTTCGTGCCGATGTTCCTGCTCTCGGGCGTCGCGCGCTATCTCTTCGTCCCGATGGCGGAGGCGGTCGTCTTCGCGATGCTCACCTCCTACGTGCTCTCGCGCACTCTGGTGCTCACGCTCGCCAAGTACTGGCTGCGCACGGCGGCCGAGGAGCGCGCCGGGCGCGCGGCCGCGGGGCCTTTGCGGCGCTTCCAGCTCGGCTTCGAGGCGCGCTTCGAGGCGCTGCGGCACCGCTACCGCGAGCTGCTCGGGTCGGTGCTGCTGCACCGGCGGGTGTTCATCGCGGTGTTTCTGTGCGGGATTGGCGCCTCGATGCTGATCTATCCGCTTCTCGGCCGGAATTTCTTTCCCGAGGTGGACTCCGGGCGCCTGCAGCTGCACGTGCGCGGGCCGACCGGGATGCGCGTCGAGGACACCGCCGCGCTCGTCGATCACGTCGAGGCCGCGGTGCGCGAGGTGATCCCGCCGCGCGAGATCGCAAGCGTCGTCGACAACGTAGGCCTGCCGGTCTCGAGCATCAACCTCACCTACAGCAACTCCGGGACCGTCGGCTCGAGCGACGCGGACATCATGATCGGACTCACCCCGCACCACGCGCCGACGGCCCGCTATGTCGCGGCGCTGCGCGACCGGCTGCCGCGGGAGTTTCCGTCGACGACGTTCGCGTTCCTGCCGGCCGACATCGTGAGCCAGATCTTGAATTTCGGGGTGCCCGCGCCGATCGACGTGCAGGTGGTCGGTCCGAGCGCGCAGAACCGCGAGATCGCCGATCGGCTGCTCGACACGCTGCGCCACGTACCGGGGCTCGTCGACCTGCGCATTGAGCAGCTGTTCAACCTCCCGGAGCTGCGCGTGACGACCGACCGCACGCGTGCCGAGGAGCTCGGCATCAGCCAGGCGGACATCGCGAACGACCTGCTGCTCACGCTCTCCGGCAGCAGTCAGATCAACCCCTCCTTCTGGCTCAATCCGCAGAGCGGCATCTCCTATCCGCTCGTCGCGCAGGCGCCGCAGTACCGGATGACCTCGCTCGCGGACCTCGAGAACGTGCCGATCGATGCCGCGCCGATCGATGCCGCGAGCCAGACGCAGGTCCTGGGCGGGCTCGCGCGGATCACGCGCGGCTTCGGCCCGGCCATCGTCTCGCATTACGACGCGCAGCCGATCATCGACATCTACGGCGCGGCGCAGGGACGCGACCTGGGCTCCATCGCCTCTGACATCCGCGCGCAGATTGCCGCCTGGCAGGGACGGCTTCCGCGCGGCACGCGAATTCTGCTGCGCGGCCAGGTCGAGACGATGATTGCCTCGTATACGGGACTCGCGGTCGGCATCGCGGGGGCGATCGTGCTCGTGTATCTGCTCATCGTGGTGAATTTCCAGTCCTGGACCGACCCCTTCATCATCATCACGGCGCTGCCGGCCGCCATCGCGGGCATCGCCTGGGTGCTGCTCGCGACCGCCACGACGTTGAGCGTGCCGGCGCTCACCGGAGCGATCATGTCGGTCGGAGTCGCCACGGCGAACAGCATCCTCGTGGTGAGCTTTGCGCGCGAGCGCATGCACGCGGGCGCTACCGCGGTCGAGGCCGCGCTCGATGCCGGCTTCACGCGCTTTCGCCCGGTGCTGATGACGGCGCTCGCGATGGTCATCGGCATGCTCCCGATGGCATTCGGCATGGGCGAGGGCGGGGAGCAGAACGCTCCGCTCGGGCGCGCCGTCATCGGCGGTCTGCTGTTCGCCACGCTCGCCACTTTGGTATTCGTGCCGGCGGTGTTCGCTGCCATCCACGGGCGCGATAAGGAACGCGAGGTTTCATCATGGATCAACGAGTGAGCTCGGACGAGGTCGCGAGCGGGGACGCCGTGCGCGCTGGTGCCGCCGGTGATGCGGGGCGCTTCGTGCGCATCGGCGCGGGGCTCGCGGTCGTGGCGCTCATCGTCGCCGGCGGCATCATCTACTCCGGCCATCGCGCCGCCGCGCGGCTGCGCGCTGCCACCGAGGCGCAGGCGCTCGTGACGGTCGCCACGACCGAGCCGCAGCCGCTCGCGGGCGACACGGATCTCGAGCTCCCCGGCAACCTACAGGCCAACTACGAGGCGCCGATCTACGCACGCACGAGCGGCTATCTCAAGCGCTGGCTCGTAGACATCGGCGCCCGCGTGAAGAGCGGGCAGCTGCTCGCCGAGATCGAGTCGCCCGAGGTCGATCAGCAGCTGCGCCAGGCGCTCGCCGACCTTGCGACCGCCCGGGCGAATCAGGCGATCGCCGATGTGACCGCCGCGCGCTGGAAGCATCTGCTCGCGAGCGATTCGGTCTCCAAGCAGGAGGCGGACGAGAAGCTGAGCGCGGCGGCCGCGGCCGATGCCGAGGTGCAGGCGGCGCGTGCCAACGTGAGCCGCCTGCGTGATCTCGCCGGCTTCGAGCGCATCATTGCGCCGTTCGACGGCGTCATCACGGCGCGCGACACGGACGTGGGCCAACTCATCAACGCCGGCAGCGGCACCGGACCTGAGCTGTTCCGCATCGCGGACGTGAGCCGGTTGCGCCTCTACGTGCGCGTGCCGCAGAACTACGCGGCGCTGATGCGGCCCGGCCTGACGGCCGAGCTGCGCTTCCCCGACCGCCCGGCGAGGACGTTCGTCGCGCGGCTCGATACCACCTCGGATGCGATCGATCAGGCTTCCCGCACGCTCATGGTGGAGCTCATCGTCGACAACTCGCGGCGCGAGCTGCTGCCCGGTGCTTATACCGAGGTCCACTTCCGCGTGCCCCCGGCGCCGGGAACCGAGGCGTTCGTGCTGCCGGCGAACGTGCTCCTCTTTCGTGGCGACGGACTGCACGTGGCGACCGTCGGACCCGAGGATCGCGTGGTGCTCAAGCCCGTGACCATCGGCCGCGACTACGGCGCGACGATCGAGATCGTCGCCGGCCTCAACCGCGATGACCATGTGATCCTGAGTCCGCCCGACTCGCTCGCAGCCGGAGCGATCGTGCGCGTCGTGAAGTCCTCGGGCGCCCTGCGAGGAGCGAGATCATGAGAGCGGCGCTCGCTCTCATGCTGCCTGCCGCGCTCGGCGCGGTGCTCGCGGCCTGCACGCTTGCGCCGCGCTACCAACCGCCGCCGACGCTCGCGGTCGCGCGCTTCAAGGAAGCGGGCGACTGGCTTCCCGCGCGGCCGGCCGACACCGTACCGCGCGGCACGTGGTGGGGCGTGTTTCACGATGCGACGCTCGATGAGCTCGAGGGCCGGCTCACGCAGGAGAATCCGAGCGTGCGCGCGGCCGTTGGCCGCCTCGACCAGGCGCTCGCGATCGCGCTGCAGGCGCGCTCGAGCACTCTGCCCACGGTGGGCGCGGACGCGAGCGCCACGCGCGAGCGGGTCTCTGCGAACGCGCCGCTCGCCGGCGTCTTCGGCAACAAATCGGTCACATACAACGATTTCATGGGCGAGCTGCAATTCTCCTGGGAGATCGACGTGTTCGGCCGCCTGCGCAGCGCCCTCGCCGCCGCGCGCGCCGAGGCGCAGGCGAGCGCGGGCGACCTCGCCGCGGTGACGCTCACTCTGCAGGCGCAGCTCGCCACCGATTACTTCTCGCTGCGCGGGGACGACGCCGATATGACGTTGCTCGAGGACACGGTGCGCGATTACGACCGGGCCTACGAGCTCACTCACAACCGCTACGACGAAGGCATCGCAGCAGCGACCGACGTGGATCAGGCCGATACCCTCAGGCAGAGCGCCCGCGCGCAGCTTGCCGCGGTGCGCCTGCAACGCGCAGAGCTCGAGCACGCGATCGCCGTGCTCGTGGGCGAGGCGCCGTCGGACTTCTCCCTTGCGGCGGGGCCGCTCGCGGCGGCCCCGCCGCGCATCGATCCGGGACTGCCTTCGACGCTCCTCGAGCGGCGCCCGGACGTGGCGAGCGCCGAGCGGGCCGTGGCCGCGGCCAACGCCGAGATCGGCGTCGCGCGTGCCGCGTGGTTTCCGGTCTTCTCCTTGAGCAGCGCTGCGGGATTCGAGAGCACGGTCGCCTCGAGCTGGTTCAAGGCACCGAGCGAGCTGTGGTCGGTGGGCCCGGGCGTCGAGCTGCCGCTGCTCGACGCCGGCGCGCGGCTCGCTCAGAACCGCGCGGCTTGGGCCGAGTACCGCCAGGCCGTGGCGAGCTACCGCGGCATCACGCTCACCGCCTACCAGGAGGTGGAGGACAACCTCGCGGCCCTCCACCACCTCGCCGATGAGCTCGCCGCGGATCAGGCGGCCGCCCGCTCGGCCCTGAGCTCGGCGCATCACGCGGACGAGCGCTATGTCGCGGGCGTCGCAGACTACGTCGAGGTGACGACCACGCACACCGCGGCGCTCCAGGCGCAGCGCGACGCCCTCGGCGTGCGGGTGCTCGAGCTCAACGCGGCCGTTGCGCTGGTTCGCGCGACCGGCGGGGGCTGGAGCCGGGAGCAGCTCGACCCACCGGCCGCCGCCGTGGCGGCCGCCGCGCGGAGCGAGCCATGATCGAGACGCCCGTGCTCAAGCGAACGTGCATGCGCGACCACATCCGCGACGTGCTCGTCGCCCGCATCCTCGACGGCACGTATCCGGCCGGGATGCAGCTCAAGGAGCTTTCCCTCGCGCGCGAGTTCAACGTGAGCCAGGCGCCGATCCGCGAGGCGCTGCGCGAGCTCGAGGGATCGGGGCTCGTCACGAGCGAGCGCTTCCGCGGCACGCGGGTGCGCGGCGCCGATCTCGATGAGATGCGCGAATCGTACGAGCTACGGTGCATGATGGAGGTGCGTGCCGTGGAGCTCGCCGCACCGTTTCGGACCGAGGTGCTCAAGGAGCTCGAGCGTACCGTGCGCGGCATGGCCGCTGCCGTTGCGCACGAGGAGCCGGAGCGCTACATCGAGCAGGCGCTGAGCTTCCACCGTCGGCTCATCGAGGCGAGCGGCAATCGCACCTTCCTCACCGTATGGGACTCGCTCCACTGGGACGTGCGCGGGCGAGTGACGCTGCGCCGCATCGCTCAGCAGGGCGGGGGCTTGAAGCCCCTTGTCGAGCTGCACAAGTCGCTCTGGGCACGCCTGCGAGCTCAGGACATCTTAGGTGCGACAGAGAAAATACGTGCGATCTTCAAGCGCATCGCATCGGTCTACAACCTCGAGTGAGCGCGCCCGTTTGCGCGCCGGTGCGGTGCGAGTACACTGCGGCATTTTTCCGGGTCGATGTCGCAGGACGCGTGCCCGGCTTCTCCCCGGGGGCATGCGGAAATCCAATTAATGAGCACAGCAGCCGAAGCGACAGCGCAAGCCGCGCTCGAGATTCGATTCGGTCCACTCGATCTTGCACAGGTGCGGATCCGCTCGATCGATCCGGGAGTGATCCTCGATGAGCTGACGGGACGGGTGGCCACCGCGCCGCGCTTCTTCGACCGTGCGGCCGTGGGCCTCGATCTGGGGCTCCTCGAGCGGGATCCAGAGCCCTCCCAGGTGCGCGCGCTCATCGATGCGGTGCGCCGGGCCGGCATGCTGCCGGTCGGACTGGTATCCGGTCCGCCCTTCATCGAAAGCGTGGCGCGTGCGCTCGATCTGCCCGTGCTCGCGGCGTTTCGCAATCCGGTCAAGCCACCGCCCGTACTGCAAGCGGTGCCGGAGCCCGCGGAGCGCGAGGGGCCGGCGCTGCTGCACGAGCACCCGGTGCGCTCGGGGCAGCGCGTGTACGCGCGCCAGCGCGACCTCATCGTGGTCGCACCGGTCGGCGCCGGTGCGGAGTTGATGGCCGACGGCTGCGTGCACGTTTACGGTGCACTTCGCGGCCGTGCCATGGCCGGCGCGCATGGCGCAGCGAGCGCACGCATCTTCTGCCAGGAGTTCTATGCCGAGCTCGTCTCGGTCGCTGGCGTCTTCCGCGTCTTCGAAACGATCCCCACGGAGCTCGCCGGCCGTCCCGTGCAGGCGTGGCTCGAGGGAAGCGATCTGCGCGTCACTCGGATCGGCGGCTAACACACCGAGACGATGCGCTCGCACCCACTTGTTGCAGCCGACGCGTCGCGCGGCTGTCCGCATGAGGAGAACCAGAATTGACCGAGATCATGGTGGTCACGTCGGGTAAGGGAGGCGTCGGCAAGACGACGACCTCGGCGAGCATCGCATGCGGACTCGCACGCCGCGGCAAGCGCGTCGCGGTCATCGATTTCGACATCGGGCTGCGCAATCTCGATCTCATCATGGGGTGCGAGCGGCGCGTGGTGTACGACTTCGTGAACGTCATCCACGGTGAGTGCACGCTCAGGCAGGCGCTCATCCGCGACAAACGGCTCGAGAACCTGTACGTGCTCGCGGCCTCGCAGACCCGCGACAAGGACGCGCTCACCGCCGAGGGCGTGCAGCGCGTGCTCGATGAGCTCGCCGCGGACGGCTTCGACTACGTCATCTGCGACTCGCCTGCCGGAATCGAGAAGGGCGCGCACCTCGCGATGTACTTCGCCGACCGCGCCATCGTGGTCGTCAACCCCGAGGTCTCCTCGGTGCGCGACTCCGACCGCATTCTCGGGCTCCTCGCGAGCAAGACCATGCGGGCCGAGAAGGGCAACGGCGGCGTGCACGAGCACCTGCTGCTCACGCGCTACAGCCCGCGGCGCGTCGCCACAGGCGAGATGATGAGCGTGGGCGACGTGAAGGAGATTCTCGGTCTCGACGTGGTGGGTGTGATCCCCGAATCGAACGACGTGCTCACGGCCTCGAACGCCGGCACACCCATCATTCTCAGGGAGGACAGCATCGTCTCGCACGCCTACGAGGACGCGGTTGCGCGGCTGCTCGGGGAAAGCGTGCCGCTGCGCTACGTCGAGGAGCCCAGGAGGGGCTTCTTCGCGCGGCTCTTCGGGACCTGACGTGCGGCTCCTCGAGCTCTTCCGCCGTCAACCGCCGTCGGCTCAGGTGGCCAAGGAGCGGTTGCGCATCATCGTCGCCCAGGAGCGCTCCGCGCGCGGCGGGCCCGATTATCTCCCGCTGCTGCGTCGCGAGCTCCTCGAGGTGATCCGCCGGTACTTCAACATCGATGCAGACGCGGTCCACGTCAATCTCGACCGTGCCCAGGGCCACGACGTGCTCGAGCTCTCCGTGGCGCTACCGGAGACAGGCGCCGCACCCGATCTCACACGGCGCGCGCGCTGACCGCGCTGCAAGCGCCTCAAGTACCCTCTTCGAGCGCACTCGCGAGCTCGCGGCAATCACCGATCACGAGGTCCGGCGCGTCGAGCTCCGCCGGCCACGGGGCGCGGCGCCGGTTCATCCACGCGGTCCGCAGGCCCACGGCGCGCGCCGCTTCGACGTCGAGCACCGGATCGTCTCCCACGTACAGGATCTCGCGCGGTGCGGCGTGCAGCTCCCGTGCCAACCGCTCGAAGCAGGCTGCATGCGGCTTCGCGACGCCGATCTGTCGCGCATCGAGCGAGAGCGCGAACAGGTCCGCGACCCCGATGCGCGTGAGATCCGCGTTCCCGTTGGTGAGTGAGGCGATCGCATAGCGCGCTCGCAGCCGCTCGAGCGCAGGCCGTACATCGTCGTATGGCTCGAGGTCGTTGCGGGCGGAGAAGAACACCTCGAAGGCGCGCCCGGCGATGTGCGGCGCGTAGCCGCACTCGCGTGCGTGGCGCGCGAGCGCCGCGGTGCGCAGGTAAGTGAGATCGTGCGCCCTCGCGGGCTCCTCGCGGGCGAGCTGCTCGCGCGCGGCGCGCATGTCCTCGAGCGACACGCGCTCGGCGATGAGCGGGCAGTTGGCGCGCAGCCATTGCTGCAGCAGCTGCTCCGCGCGCGCGATGACGGGCCCAACGTCCCAGAGCGTGTTATCGAGATCGAAGGCGATCGCACGGAGATTCTCTAGCATCGATTCGGCCCCTGCCCGGGCGCCATGTTACCGGCAACGCAGCCGCCTCGCCGTCTCGGCAGCGGCGTGCGCTCTCCGCTAACATCCGGCGCCTACGTCCGGCCACGCACGAGTACCGAGCCGCCGCATGCCGACCGACGCTGCCGCGATCATCATCTTCGCGCTCACGTACCTCGCGATGGCGCTCGGGCGGACCCCGGGATTACGGCTCGACCGAACCGGCGCCGCACTCGCCGGCGCGGCGGCCATGGTCGCGACCGGTGTGCTGCCGCTCGGGCGTGCCTATCGCGCGATCGATCTCGGCACGCTGACGCTTCTTCTCGGAATGATGATCGTCGTCGCGAATCTGCGGCTGTCGGGATTCCTCGCCGCAGCCGGCGCGGCGCTCGCCGCGCGCGCCCACCACCCGCTGGTGCTGCTCGCGGTGGTGGTGCTCGTCACGGGAGTGCTGTCGGCGTTCCTCGTGAACGACGCGGTCTGTCTGGTGCTGACACCGCTCGTCTGTGGAATCGCGGCGCGCCTGCGGCGTGACCCCGTTCCGTACCTCCTTGCGGTCGCGATGGCCTCGAACGCGGGCAGTGTCGCGACGATCACGGGCAACCCGCAGAACATGATCATCGGCAGCCTCTCGCACATCGCATACGTCTCCTTCGCCGCGAGCCTCGCTCCGGTGGCGGCGATCGGACTGCTCCTCACCTTCGCGCTGCTCGCGATCATGTTCGGCAATGAGTTCTGGACGCGCACGCGGCTCGCCTCGGTGTCGGCCGGTGCGCTCGCAGCCGGGCCCGATCCTGCCCCGGCGAGGAGCCGCGCTTTCATGCGCATCTCGGTGCTCGTCGCCGCTGCGATGGTGGCGGGCTTCTTCGCGGGCTTCCCGCCGGCGGGCGTCGCCATCGCCGCGGGCGCGCTGCTGCTCGTCGCGGGGCGTGCGGAGTCGAGCCAGGTACTCGCACAGGTCGACTGGCCGCTGCTCGCGATGTTCGCGGGGCTGTTCATCGTCGTCGCCGGCCTCGAGGAGCGGGTGATCTCGGTCCACACCGCCACGGTGATCGGTGAGCTGCGCCTCGATCGTGTTCCGGTGCTCACCGCGGTGACCGCTGCGCTCTCGAACCTCGTGAGCAACGTGCCCGCCGTGCTGGTGCTGCGGCCGTTCGTCGCGGGTCTCGCTGATCCGCGGCGTGCCTGGCTGGTGCTCGCGATGGCCTCGACGCTCGCGGGCAACCTGACGCTCGTGGGCTCGATCGCCAACCTCATCGTCGCGCGCTCGGCCGAAGCGCACGGGGTGAGGATCGGCTTCTGGACCTACCTCAAGGTGGGCGCACCGTTGAGCCTCCTCACGCTGCTCGCCGGCATCCTCTGGCTCTAGCGGGCGCCGAGGGCGCCCGGCGCGCCTATTTGCTGTTCGCGCGGATGAACGCGGCCGCCTGATCGTGCAGCTGCTCGAGCGCCTGCGGACTCACGTACACCATGTGTCCCGCATCGAAGTGGTAGAACTCGATGTTCTTCGCGAGCTGCGGTGGAAGACCGAGGTGGTTCATCTCGTACTCGGCGGCGAAGAACGGCGTCGCGAGGTCGTAGTAGCCGGCAAACTGGGCGACCTTCAGCCGCGGGTTCATCTTCATCACGGTTGCGAGGTCGGGCATCACGTTGACCGCGACCTGCTCCGGGTGCTCATCGCCCGGCTCCTTGTGGCGGAAGTCCCAGGTGTTGTTGATGTCGTCCGATTCCGGCATGTACGGGGCCTCTCTCGGGAAACCGAGCACGGAGCGCGCGTAGTCGTTGTAGACCGAGACGAACGCGGAATCGATCGCCGCGGACTGCGGGTCGTACTCGGCCTCCTTCGCGAGCGGATCGATCGAGGGGCTCGTATAGCGCGTGTCGAGCCGCCCGACGGTGAGCCCCTCATCGGCCATGAGATTCTTCTCGAACATGCCCCCGTCGATGCGCAGGTTGGCCTTGAGAATGTAGGCGACCGGAAGTCCGGTGAAGTCGTGGAGCTTCGCCGCGATCGTCTGCCGGTCCTGCTCGCTCAGGCGGTCGCCCGCGGCGAGTGCGCGTGCATAGTCGGAGAGCGCGAACTGCTCGACGCCGTCGATGAACGGCGCGAGCTCCGCGGGCTCGCTCGGCACCTTCTTGTGGTACCAGGCGGTTGCGGCGTAGGTCGGCAGGCTGAGCATGTACGGCAGATCGTTGCCGGGATCGCTCTGGGGGCCGTCGGGGCTCAGGCCGAAATTGAAGATCTGCGACAAGAGCATCACCCCGTTCAGATCGATGTCCGAGCGGCTCTGCAGGACGAAGGAGAGCACGGCCGAGCGCGTGGTTCCGTAGCTCTCGCCGAACAGGAATCGCGGGGAGTTCCAGCGGTTGAAGCGCGAGAGGAACTTCGTGATGAAGATGTCGAACGCGCGCGCGTCCTGATCGATCCCGTAGAATTCCTTCTTGAGCTCGTCGTTGTGCTCGCGCGCCTTGTTGCGCTTGTCCTCCTCGCCGATCTTCTCGAGATCCACGCCCACGCGGCCGAAGCCCGTGCCGGGAGCATCGATGAACACGAGGTCGGTCGCATCGAGGAGCGAGGAGCCATTGTCGACGAACGGATACGGCGCGGGCGCGCCGCGCACGCCGTTCCCCACCTCCACGCGCTTCGGACCGAACGCGCCGATGTGCAGCCACAGCGTCGCCGAGCCCGGCCCGCCGTTGTAGAAGAAGGTGAGCGGTCGGGCCGGTCCGCCGCCGAGACCGGACTTGAAGTACGCGACGTAGGACATCAGCGCACCGGGCGCGCCCTTCGAGTCCTCGATCATGATCGTGCCGGCAACCGCATCGTAATCGATACGCTTGCCGCCGATCACCACCGAGCCGTGGCTCTCGTGGCGCTGCTCGAGGTACTGGTTCGCGGTGTCCTCGCTCGCCGCGGGCTTCGCCGACTCGGTCTTCGCCGCCTCGGCCGCGCCCGCGCGCAGCGGCAAGGCGAGAACGACGGTGAGGAGCGCGAGCGTCAGGAGGGTTTGATTCTTCATGTGGCTCAACTTTTCGTGGCGCAAGCGCGCCATTCTATAGCCGCCGCGCCCGCCGTGATAGGCGCGCCACCGCTACGCGGGCGGCAGCCGCCGCGCGAGCGCTCCACGGGCGGCGGTGAGCTCTTGGGCGAGCCGCCCGATGAGCTCCGCCGCGCTCACCACCGCGTCGATCGCACCGAGTCCCTGCCCGCAACCCCAGACATCGCGCCACGCCTTGGCGGCCGTCGCTCCTGCGGCCGAGAAGCTCATGCTCGAGGGGTCGCCCTGCGGCAGTCGATCCGGATCGAGGCCGGCGGCTGCGATGGAGGATCTCAGGTAGTTGCCGCGCACACCGGTGAAGAGGTCCGTGTACACGATGTCGGCGGCCGTGCCGCCGATCAGCGCGCGCTTGTAGGCCTCGGGCGCGTTCGCCTCGCGCGTCGCGATGAACGCCGAGCCCACGTACGCGAGGTCCGCGCCGCAGGCGAGCGCCGCGAGGATCGAGCGTCCCGTCGCGATCGCACCGGCGAGCGCGACGGGGCCCGCGAACCATCTGCGTACCTCCTCCACGAGCGCGAACGGCGACCAGGTCCCGGCGTGCCCGCCCGCACCGGCAGCGACCAGAATCAAGCCGTCCGCGCCCTTCTCGATCGCCTTGCGCGCGAACTCGTTCGAGATCACATCGTGCAGCACCACTCCGCCATAGGCGTGCACCGCCTCGTTCACCTCCGGCCGCGCGCCGAGGGAGGTGATGACGATCGGCACCTTCCACTTGACGCACAGCTCTAGGTCCTGCGCGAGACGGTCGTTGCTGCGGTGGACGATCAGGTTGACCGCGAACGGCCCTGCGCGCTCCAACGGGTGCGCAGTGTTCCACTCCTCGAGCTCCGCGACGATGCGCGCGAGCCATGCATCGAGCTCGGTCGCGGGGCGGGCGTTGAGCGACGGGAACGCGCCCACGATGCCCGCCTTGCACTGGGCAAGCGTGAGCTCGGGGTTCGAGATGATGAACATCGGCGCCCCGATCACCGGCAGTCGCAAGTGCGCAAGGGGGCGCGGCAGTGGCTTGGCGTCGCTCACGGATCACCTCGGCAGCCGGTCATTGATCTCGCTCCGCCGTCACCCGGCGCGCAGCGCGAGCCGGCGCGTCTCCGCTTCCAGCCGCTCCGAATGCTCGAGCCACGCGGTCTCGGCCGCGGCGAGCTCACCGGCGAGCTGCGCTTCGCGCGCGATGAGCTCGCGCAGGCGCTCCTTCCCATTCTGCGCATACAGATCGGGCGCCGCGAGCGCTTCGCGCACGGCCGCCTGCTCGCGGCCCAGGCTCTCGAGCGCGCGCTCCGCGCGCGCCACCGCGGCGCGGAGCGGACTCAAGCGATTACGCTCCTCGGCCTGCTCACGCCGGCGCTGGCGCCGCGTCGGCACGGCATCGGCCTCGCCCTCCTCGAGCGCGTCGCGCGACTTGTCCGCCGAGCCCGCCGCGCTCGCGAGCCAGCGCGCGTAGTCCTCGAGGTCGCCGTCGAAGCGCTGCACGCCTCCCCCGTGGACGAGCCGTAGCTCGTCACAGACCGTGCGCAGCAGATTCCGGTCGTGCGAGACGAGCACGACCGCCCCTTCATAGTCCTGCAGCGCGAGCGCGAGTGCCTGACGCATCTCGAGGTCGAGGTGGTTCGTCGGCTCATCGAGCAGCAGCAGGTTTGGCGCGAGGTACACGGTGGCCGCGAGCACGAGACGCGCCTTCTCACCACCCGAGAACGGAGCGACGCGCTCGAATACCCGATCGCCGCGGAAACCGAAGCCGGCGAGGAAATCGCGCAGCGCCTGCTCCGTCGCACTCGCCGCGCGTGCCCCCGCCAGCCGTCGCAGGGTCGCGAGCGCCGTCTCTGCGGGATCGAGCTGCTCGAGCTGATGCTGCGCGAAGTAGCCGATGCGCAGATCCTCCGCCACGGTGCGCGTGCCGCCGCTTGCGGTGAGCTCGCCCGCGAGCAAGCGCATGCAGGTGGACTTGCCCGCGCCGTTGCGCCCGAGGAGCGCCAGTCGATCGCCCGGTGAGATTGAGAGCGTCACCTCCTCGAGGATCCTCCGCCCGCCGTAGCCGGCGGACTGCCGCTCGAGCGCGAGCAGCGGCCGCGGCAGCTTCTCCGGCGCCGCGAAGCGGAACTCGAACGGCGACTCGACGTGCGCCGGGGTGATGCGCTCCAGGCGCTCGAGGGCCTTCAGGCGGCTCTGTGCCTGGCGCGCTTTGGTCGCCTTGGCGCGAAAGCGCTCGACGAAGGAGCGCACGTGCGCGATCTCGCGCTGCTGCTTGGCGTAGAGCGCGGCCTCGACCGCGAGGTCGGCGGCGCGCTGCGCCTCGAATGCGGAATAGTTGCCGCGGTAGGCGCGCGCCCCGCCCTGCTCGAGCTGGACGATGCGATCGACGATGCGATCGAGGAATTCGCGATCGTGGGCGATGAGCAGCAGCGTCCCCGGGTAGGCTGCGAGCCACTGCTCGAGCCACAGGATGGCATCGAGGTCCAGGTGGTTGGTGGGCTCATCGAGCAGCAGCAGATCGCTGCGGCACATGAGCGCCTGCGCGAGATTGAGCCGCACCCGCCAGCCGCCGGAGAGCGCGCACGCGGGGCGCATCTCGTCCGCGGTGCTGAATCCGAGCCCGTACATCAGGCGCGCCGCGCGCGCGCGTGCGTCGTAGCCGCCCGCGGCTGCGTAGCGCGCATGGAGCTCCGCGAGCCGCTCGCCATGACCCGCGCTCTGTGCCTCCGCCACGGCGCGCTCCAGGGCGCGCAGCTCCACGTCCCCGTCGAGCACCAGCTCGATCGCCGGCCGCTCGGTCGCGGGGAGCTCCTGGGAGACGTGCGCCAGGGCGAGCCCGCTCGGCATCTCGAACAACCCCGCCTCGGGCTGCAGCTCACCGCGCACGAGCGCGAGCAGGCTCGACTTGCCGCTGCCGTTCTCCCCGGTGATGCCGACCTTCTCGCCGCGATACAGCGTGAAGGTCGCGCGGGAGAGCAGGAGCCGCGTGCCGCGGCGCAGGGATAGATCGACGAATTTGAGCATCGGGTGGCGGGCTGGCTTCACCGGATTGTACCGGCAAGGACCGGCGCGCCGACAGGCCGCTGCGGCGACTCGTGCGCTCGAGGCCGTTATGTCGAGCTGCGGCGTGCCGCGCGCGCGCCGACACGCGCCCTTCAAGCGCTGCGTTGCCTGTGGCAGCATCGCAGACTGTCCGAGGAGCAGGGTCCGATCGTCGATGCCGCCACGGTTCCGCATTGCCCTGCTCGGTCTCGCCGGATGCCTGGTTCTCCTCTCCGTCGGCCACGCCGCCGATCCACAGCCCTATCGAGTCGAGCTCGCCTCGACCGGTCAGGATGAGCTCGATTCGACGCTCGCGGCGACCTCGCAGCTCGAGGCGCTGCGCGCCTCGGCACCGGTGGGTCCCTACGGCCTCATCGCACGCGCGCGCGCCGACATCGATCGGCTCGTCACGGTGCTGCAGAGTTTCGGGTACTACGACGGCTCGGTCGCGATCACGATCGACGGGCTCGCGCTCGATGACGCGGGCCTCGGGGAGGCTTTGAGCGCGCGGCCGTCGGACAAGGACGCCCAGGTGCGGATCACATTGCGGCTCGGACCGCTGTTTCGTCTGGGCCGCATCGAGACGGTGGGCGCCGTTCCCCCGACACTGCGCGGCGCGCTCGGCCTTTCCCCGGGGGATCCGGCCGTGGCCGATCGCGTGTTCGCCGGTGGCGCGCGCCTGCAGACGGCGCTGCAGGACGGCGGTTACGCGTTTGCGAAAGTGGCACCGCCGATCGCCAGGGAGGTTCCCGCCGCGCACACGCTCAATCTCGAGTTCCGCGTGGACGCGGGGCCACGGGTTGCAGTCGGCGCGATCCGCTTCGAGGGACTGAAGCACGTGCGCGAGTCGTTCGTTCGGGGCCGTCTGCGCTTGCGCACGGGAGAGCCCTACGATGCCTCGCAGGTGGAGCGGGCGCGCAACGAGCTGCTCGCGGCCGGCGTGTTCGCCTCCGTGAGCGTGCGGCTCGATCGCGACCCCGCTGCGCCCGGGCGCGTTTCCATCACGTTCGTGCTGCGCGAGCGGCCGCGCTACACCTTCGGACTCTCGGCTGCCTATTCGAGCGATCTCGGCGTGAGCGGCGGCCTCAACTGGAGCGACCGGGACCTCTTGGGCGGTGCGCAGCGCCTGGAGCTTTCCGCCTCCCTGATCAATCTCGGCGGGACGGCGACCACGGGCGTGGGCTACGAGTCGAGCATCAAGTACATTCTTCCGGACTTCCTGAGTCGCGATCAGTCGCTGCAGTTCGCCGTCGGCGCATTGCGACAGCCCCTGCAGGCGTACGATCAGGTCGCGGAGACCGCGGGAGCGACCCTGAGCCGCAGGTTCTCGAGCGTATGGACCGCGACGGCCGGTGTGACGGCCGAGACGGAGACCATCACGCAGTACGTCGGTCCTTTGCCCTCGCCCCCGGAGTCGACCGCGGCCCCTGCGCCGGTGTGCCCGTCGATCACCTCGAGCACGCCGGAGACGACGGCCAACTGCCAGTCCGTCAGAAGCGCATACACGCTGCTCGCGCTGCCACTCGGGCTTCTCTACGACACGACGGATCTGCCCTCGCCGCTCGAGGATCCCACGCACGGCTTTCGGGGCTCGGTCAACGCGAGCCCGACCCTCTCGCTCAGCACCTCGAGCACGCTTTCCAACGCGGCGTTCCTCATCGTGCAGGGTACGCTCGCCCACTACATCGACCTCGGACGGCTCTTCGGCGCCGAGCCCGGACGCAGTGTCATCGCGGTGCGCGGCACCGCCGGCGAGGCGGTGGGCGTGAGCAGCTTCGGACAGCTGCCCGCCGACCAGCGCTTCTACGCCGGTGGCAGCGGCACGGTGCGCGGCTTCCGCTACCAGTCCGTGGGTCCGGAGTTCATCACCGGCGACCCGATCGGGGGCACCAGCATTGCTGCGGCGAGCATCGAGCTGCGGCAGCGGTTCGATCGGAACTTCGGCTTCACCGTCTTCGTCGATGGCGGCGAAGTGAGCGAGCCGTCCACTTCCTCCTCGCTCGACAACGCGAATCTCAAATACGGCGACCTCGAGCTTACCCCGAGCGAGCTCGCGAGCACGTTCCGCATCGGCGCGGGCGCGGGTCTGCTCTACTACACGCCGATCGGGCCGGTGCGGCTGCAGTTCGGGCTCCCGCTCAATCCGCGCGCGAACGACGATCGCTTCGAGGTCTACATCGGCCTCGGACAGGCGTTCTGATGGCACGTGCGCTCAGCATCCTCGGCTGGACGGCCGCAGTCGTGGTGCTCCTCGCAGCCGTGATCGTGGGCGCGGTGCTCACGATCCCAAACACCGCCGGCGGGCGGGCGCTGATTGAGCGCTGGGTGCCCCGTTTGAGCTCCGGTACGGTGCGGCTCTCGGATCTCGGGGGGAGTTTTCCGGCCGCGATCGACCTCGGACGATTGCAGATCGCCGATGAGCGCGGAGTCTGGTTGAGCGCCCAAGGGATTCGCGTGCGCTGGTCGCCGCTCGCGCTCATCACCGAGCGCGTGCGCGTCGCGACGCTCCAGGTCGAGCGCATCGACATCGATCGGCGCCCCGTGTCCCACCCGCGGCATGAGGGCGGCGAGGTCCATCTGCCCGAGATCGACGTGAAAAGCCTCACGATCGGAACGCTGGCGCTCGCGCCGGCCTTGGCCGGGGTGGAGGCCGCATTGAGCGTGCGCGGCAGGGTGCACCTGAACTCGCTCGAGGATGCGAGCGGCAATCTCATCGCCCGGCGCACGAACGGCCGCGGCGACTACGAGCTCACGCTGCGCTTCGACCGCAAGCGCATGGACGCAACGGTGCACCTGGAGGAGCCGGCGAGCGGGCCGCTCGAGCATCTCGCGGGACTCCCCGGTCTCGGCGCGCTGTCGCTCACGGGGCGGCTCGCCGGGCCCCGCGGCGCCGAGCACGTGGAGCTGCAAGGGCAGGCGGGCGATGCGGTCGCAAGCGTCGCGGGGACGCTCGACCTCACGGCGCCGGCGGCGGATCTGACCTACCAGTTCGATTCTCCCGCTCTCACCGTGCGCCCCGGGCTCGCCTGGCAGCGCCTTGCCCTCAAGGGCGACTGGCACGGGAGCCTCCGCGCGCCGCAGGCCGCCGCGCAGCTAGCGATCGATGCGCTCGAGCTGCCGGGCGGCACGCACATCGGAACGCTCGCCGCGGCCTTGAGCACGCGCACCGGAATCCTCGCCCTGCACGCAAGGCTCGAGCGGCTCGCGGTGCCGGGACCCCTGCGAGCGCTCCTCGCGGCCTCGCCGCTCGAGCTCGATGCGACGATGCACGTCGATGAGCCGGCGCGCCGCGTCGAGCTCGATGCGCGCGACCGGTTGTTCGCGCTGCGCGCGCAGGTGGCGACGGTGGGTGTGCGCGGCGCGAGCTTTCAGCTGAGCGTGCTCGATCTCGGTCCGTTCGGCGCGCTGATCCGGCAGTCGCTTCAGGGCAAGGCGACCCTCGCGGGCCAGGTCGCGCTCGACTCGCGCGCGCTGCGCCTCAGCGTGAACGCGACGAGCGATCTCTCCGGTGGAACCTCGAGGCTCGTGGGTCTGCTCGGACCGCGAGCGCGCCTGCAACTGACGGCGAGCGTCACGAGCTCGAAGGTCACGGTCGAGCAGCTCACGGTCTCGGCGCCGAAGCTCGTGCTCAGCACGCAGGGCACGGCCGATCGCAGCCATGGCGGCGCGGCGATCCGCGCGCTCCGTGCGCACTGGAATCTGCGCGTGGCGAGGCTCGAGGCGCTTGCTCCCGCGGTGCGCGGAACGCTCGTGATGGACGGCCAGCTCTCCGGAGCGCCGCGCGCGCTCGCGACGGAGTTCGAGGCGCGCTCGACGCTCTCCGTGCGGGGCAGCCCGACCGGGACGGTGCAGGCGATCGTGGTGCTGCGGGGTCTGCCTGCGGCAATCAGCGGCACGGTGCGCGCAAAGGGCGCACTCGCCGGCTCGCCGCTCGAGCTCGGCGCGTCGCTGCGACGCGGCCCGGGCGACTCGTTCCACTTCGACGTGCAGCGCACCGACTGGCGCAGCGTCCACATCGAGGGGAGTCTCACGACCGGATCCGAGCTCGCGCAGGGCCGCGGCAGCATCAAGCTGCAGATCGCGCAGCTCGCGGATCTGCAGCCGCTCATCGGGACGGCGATCGCGGGCAGCCTCGACGGCACGCTCGCGCTTCAGTCCGAAGCCGGGCACAACGACGCACGGCTTGCGTTGCAGGCCCACGGCCTCGCACTCGCCGGCTTCACGGCGAATGGCCGGTTGAGCGCGCGCGGTCCGATCGACGCGCTGCGCGTGCATCTCGATGCGGACTCGCCCGCCGTGCGCGGCGCACCCGCGACGCTGAGCGCGGAAGCGCACTTGAGCCTCCTCGGGCGCACGCTCGACCTCGAGCAGGTGCAGGCCAACTACCGCGATCACACGCTGCGGCTGCTGTCCCCCGCGCGGATCACGTTCGCACGGGGGCTGCGCATCACGCAGCTCAGAGTGGGAATGGGCGATGCGGTCGCCGCGATCGACGGCGAGCTTCTGCCCGAGCTCGATGCGAGCGCATCGCTCCACGGCGTCGGCGCCGCGCTCGTCAACTCATTCGCACCGGGGATGCTGGCGGAGGGGACGTTCCAAGCCGGCGCGCAGCTGCACGGCACGCTCGCCTCGCCCCTCGGAAGGGCGACCTTCACTCTCGCCGGTCTGCGCGCCGCGAACGCCGCGGCGCGCGATCTGCCGGCGCTCGATGCGCGGGCGATGGCCGATCTCGAGGGGGACAGGGCCGCGATCCGGGCGGAGCTCACGGCGGGCCGCGGCTCGAAGCTCGTGGTGAGCGGCAGCGCTCCGCTGCGACGCAGCGCAGTGTTCGATCTCACGCTGACGGGCAAGCTCGACGCGGCGCTCGCCAACGCGCTGCTCGAGGCGCACGGAGAGCGCGCCGCGGGCCTCGTGAGCGTCGATGCCGCCGTGATCGGTCCCCCTGCCGACCCGGAGATCCGCGGGACGGTCGATCTCGCGCGCGGCGACCTGCGCGACTACGCCGCGGGTGTGCACGTGAGCGACGTGACGGCGCGGCTCGTGGGCGGCAAGGGGATCCTGCGCATCGAGAGCCTCACCGGCAAGGCCGGTGCAGGCTCCCTGTCGGTGACCGGAACGATCGGCGTGCTCGAGCCGCACCTGCCGATCGACATGCGGGTGAGCGCGAAGAACGCGGAGCTGGTGACGAGCGACATCCTCACGGCGAACGTCAACGCCGACGTGACGCTGAAGGGCACGCTGCGTCAGGAGATCGAGATCGGCGGACTGATCCGCGTCAATCGCGCGACGGTCGGCATCCCGAACAGCCTCCCTCCGAACGTTCAGGTGCTCGACGTGCGTCGTGCCGGCGAGGCTCCGCCGCCGCCGCCGCTGCGTCGGCTCGTTGTGCGCCTCGACGTATCGCTCGCGGCGCCGCAGTCGATATTCGTGCAGGGCCGCGGATTGAACGCTCAGCTCGGGGGCACTCTGACGCTGCACGGAACGACCGACACTCCGCGGGTGAGCGGTGGCTTCGAGCTGATTCGCGGCAGCTTCTCGCTCGCGAGCTCACGGCTCACGTTCACGAGCGGCGAGGTGAGCTTCAACGGCGCGGGCCTGCACGAGCGCATCGACCCGACGCTCAACTTCACCGCGCAGGCGAGCACTTCGGATGCGACGGTGACGCTGCGCATCACGGGCTTCGCCGATGCGCCGAAATTCGAGCTGTCGAGCTCGCCGCCCCTGCCGCAGGACGAGATCCTCGCGCGGCTTCTGTTCGGCGAGCCCGCCGCGCAGCTCACGGCATTGCAGGCGGCGGAGACGGCCGCGGCGCTCGTGAGCCTGGGTGGCGGCGGCGCAAGCCTGAACCCGCTCGCGCAAGTGCAGAAGGTGCTCGGCCTGAGCACGCTCACGGTGGGCTCTGCCGCACCCACCGGCGGCGCCGGGGGCACATCGCAGTCGCAGGGGGCGAGCATCACAGCGGGGCGCTACGTCACCAACCGCGTCTATGTCGCGGCGACGCACACCACTACCGGCACGACGCAGGTCGAGGTGGACGTGGACCTCACCAAGCACTTGAAGCTCCAGACGCGGCTCGGCAACGGCACCACGACGACGCAGGGCATCACGCCCGAGAACGACCCCGGAAGCAGCGTCGGCATCATCTATAACTTCGAGTACTGAAGCGCGCTGCCGCGCCGCGCTGGATCGGGAGACGAGCCCGCTACATGCGGATCACGATCTTGCCGATGAAGTCGTCCGCCTCCATCGCCTTGAACGCCGCCGCCGCCTCGTCGAACGAGAACACGCGCCCGATGTAAGGCTTCACGTGGTGCTGCTCGATGAAGGCGTTCATCGCCTCGAAGTCGGCCCGCGAGCCGACGTAAATGCCGGAGGCCGTCGCATTGACCCCCATGAGCGCCATCGCGGGGATGTCGCCGCCGAAGCCGCCCAGCCCACCGATGAGCGCGATGTGACCTCCCGAGCCGAGGCTCGCGAGCGCATGGGCGAGGGAGTCCTTGCCGCCGACCTCGAGCACCTCCTGCACCCCAACTCCGCCGGTGAGCTCACGGACCTGCTCTTCCCACTTCGGGTGGGTCCGGTAGTTGACGGTGCCGATGGCGCCGAGCTTGCGGGCGACTTCGAGCTTCGCATCGTGCGAGCTCGTGATGATCGGCCGTGCGCCGGCGGCGGCCGCAAACTGCAGACCGAGGATCGACACGCCGCCGGTGCCCTCGAGCAGCACGAAATCCCCGCTCTGCATGCGGCCGCGCGTGACGAGGCCGTTCCAGGCGGTCACCCCGGCGCATGGGAGCGTCGCGCCCTCCTCGTAGGAGAGACTCGCCGGCAAGGCGACGAGGCCCTGCTCGTTGAGCGTCACGTACTGCGAGAGCATGCCGTCGATCTGTCCGCCGAGGGCGGAGCCGAGCACCTGCGGGCTCGGGCGTCCGGTGAGCCAGCTCTGGAAGAAGATCGCGGCGACGCGATCGCCCAGGTGAAAGCGCGTGACGTCGGATCCCACCGCGACCACCTCGCCCGCTCCATCGGAGAGCGGCACGAGGCTCTTCCGTGGACCGATGGGGTACTGGCCGTGGATGAGGAAGATGTCGCGCCGGTTGAGCGAGACGGCGTGAACCCTCACCAAAACCTCGTGCGGCCCCGGCTGACGCACCGGGGCGTCCACGAGCTCCAGGGTGAAGGGACCCTCGGTGCCGGAGCGCACCAGGCGGTACTGCTTCTGGGTGGTCGGTAGAGCCATCGATTCTCTCCAGGCGCACGATGCGAGCAGGCCGGCGAGCGCCGTCCACAGCGTGATGGCAACGAACCGACTCCGCCTCGCCGGCGCATCGTGGCGCATCGGTGATATTCCCGGTTGGTTGCTCCGCGCCGGCGGCGCGGTCGCCCCAGGCGCGGATGATAGCAGCAGTTGCTACAATCCACGGCGCGTTGGGCCCGTAGCACAGCGGTTAGTGCAGGGGACTCATCGAAGCGGTGCCTGCGCGCGGAGAACGCGCGCAGTGGACGGGACGAATTCAGGGAATCCTTCGAGCGGCGGATTGCGCCGCTCATGGCGACCCTGAGCCGAGCCGGCGGTACACCGCCGGAAGGTGCAGAGACTACCTGAGGGCTAGAGCGCCCTTAATGACAGGCTCGAGCATCCCGCACCCTACCGCAAGCGATGGGCGGCACGCGTGGTGCCGTGCGATGCGCGCGCGGGTGAAGAGATAGTCCACTCCCGGAGGAAACTCCGGGGCAAAGTGAATCCCTTGGTCGTAGGTTCGAATCCTACCGGGCCCAAATCCGGTCCCTTGATCGCGAGGATCGCGGCGGTCTGTGCGGCACCGCTCTGCGCGAGCCCCGCGCTTGCGCAAGCCGTCGCACCGATCCCACCGGCTGCCCCCGTCGCACCCGCCGCGGCCGCCCCCGCCGCCAAGCCCTCCGCCGCGCACGCAGCGTCGAGGACGGCGCACGCCAATCTGCCGCGCGTGCTCGTCCGCGGCGCGCGTTTCAACAGCGCGACCCGCTACGCGCACTCTCTTCCGGAGGTGAGCGGCACGGCGATCACGGTCACGAAGAAGACGACCGTGGTGGACCTCGGTCAAGTGCCGACGATCATCGACAACGATCAGCGCGAGCTCTTCGATCGGCTACCCGGAGTGGTGCTCGCCGAGCAGCAGAATCCGACCGAGCTCAACATCTCCTACCGCGGCCTCGGCAACCCGCAGGAGAGCGAGTACGTTCTGCTCATGCAAGACGGCATTCCGCTCGAGCTCGACTGGATCGGGTATCCCACGACGTACTACCTGCCGGTTCCGCAGACACTGAGCTCCGTACAGATGATTCGCGGCGGCTCGGGCCTCCTCTACGGACCGGAGCCCGAGCCGGTCATCAACTTCGTCTCGCTTCCCCCCGATCCCGACCGCGCGCTCGCGGGCACGAGCGAGCAGGTCGGCGGCACGCACGAGCTCTACTCGAGCTTCAACCGTCTGTCGGGGACCTCGGGCGACTGGGACTATCTCGCCGACTTCTCGCACCGCAGCTCGAGCGGCGAGCGCGAGAACGGGGATTACGAGCTCGATAGCGGCGACCTGAGCGTGGGTTACCGGCTGGCGCCGGGACAGAAGCTCACCGTCGAGCTGCACGCCTACTCGCTCGACAGCGGGCTCGCGGGCCTGATGTCCGGGGGTCAGTTCGCGGCCGATCCGAATCTCGCAACGACGCCCGACGATCGATTGTGGACGGACCGCGACACGGCGGTGCTCACCTATCAGGGTGACTTCAGCGCCCATGACACCTTCGTACAGAAGCTCTGGACGGGGTACACCGATCTCATCACGCGCTCCGACTCCTATACCCCGGCCTACAGCGCGACCGGCAGCACACTCGCCGGACAGCGGTTCCATTACACGGGGCTCGATGGACGCTGGCTCCATCGCTGGGCACGGGGCAACGCCCTGACGGTCGGCTACACGGTGTACGAGTCGCACAGTCCGTACGACGAGTGGACGAGCGCCAACGCGCTCGTCGGTCGCAACGACGAGAGCGGCACACCCCTCTACGCGGACGACCGGCGCTCGCACTACGGCGCACTCTTCGCGGAGAACGTCTTCCGGCTTCCCGGCCGCTTTCACGTCGTCACCTCGGGACGATTCAACTACGAGGAGCTCTCCACGCACGAGTCGATCGCGGCGCACCCGTACCTCGTGAACGCCTCCTATGCCAAGAACGCGCCGCTTTTCGGCATCGGGATCGGTAACGACTTCGGCCGCGGCAACGAGACCTACGTGAACGTATCGCAGGGGTTCCGCCCGGTGCGCTACCTCGACATCGCGAGCCCGTTCGGCAAGTTCTCTCCGACCAACGACCCGGACCCGACGAAATACCTCACCTACGAGGCGGGCGTGCACGGGTGGCCGATTCCCGGGCTCTACTACGACGCGAGCCTGTTCCAGGTCGATGTGCGGAACCGTCTCGAGTCCGAGGCGCTCACGCCGGTGGAGACGATCGATGTGAATACGGGCAGCACGCGCAACCGCGGTGCCGAGCTCGAGACCTCGTACGATCTGCTCGGGGGCGGGGAAGGCAACGCGACCGGTGCGCACCTGTACCTGTTCGCGAATGCGAGCTATCTCGATGCGCGCTTCACGAGCAGCATCATCCTCGGGCAGGTGGGCAAGATTCCGGCGTACTCACCGCCCTACGTCTTGAAGGGCGGACTCACGCTCGCGCAGGATCAGCGCTATAAATTGAGTCTGGTGATCGAGTCGGTGGCTGCACAGTATTTTCAGGACAGCGATCTGCCGATCGGCACCACGGCGGCGCGCATCCCGACCTACACCGTCGTGGATCTCGCCGGCGATTATCGGATCACCCGGCATTGGCGCGTGCTCGCGGGCGTGTCGAATCTGCTCGATCGTCGCTACTACTCGCGCGTCTTTCTCGCCGGCGGTGAGCTCGAGCCTGCCCTCGAGCTGGCGGCATACGCCGGCGCGGCGTACGACCTCTGAGCGCGGCGGTCGGTGTGCCTAGACCGTTCCGCTCACCAGCATGTGGCGATCGCTCACCTGCTCGACGCGCAGCGGCAGCCCGGCCGACTCGAGCTGCGCGCGCACCTCCTCGGGAGTGAATGCGGCGCACAGTGAATTGTAGAAATCCTCCTTGAGGACCGGATGCTCGCGGCTTGCGACGCGCTCGACGATCGCGCGCGCCGCGGCGGGAGAGTCGGGCCGCATGAGGTCCATCACGAACACGGCGCCGCCCGCACGCGCGAGTCGGCGCGCCTCACCCCACAGCACCCGCGGATCGGGCAAGTGGTGCAGCATGTCCTTGCTGAGCACCGCATCGAAGGAGCGCTCGGGGAGCGCGAGGTCCGGGAGCCGGCCGTGCTCGAGCCGGATGCGCCCCGCGAGTCCCGCCGCGAGCACCGCTCCATGCGCCAGGCGCAGCATCTGCGCTGAGCCATCGACCGCGGTGATATGGACGCCACCTGCCGCGCGAGCGATGCGCAACGGCACGTCCGCCGGTCCGCAGCCGAGGTCGACGAGCCTCGAGAGCCGATGCGGGAAGCGCGCAACGAGCTCATCGACGTACCACTGGTTGGAGTCGGAGAAATCCGCCGCCGCGTAGGCTTCGGCCTCCGCGCGCCCGTCCATGATCTCAGGCTCGAGCACTCGTTCCACTGTCGTGATCTCCGTGTGGGGGATCATACCGCGCCCCGCGCGGTATCATTCCCGTCAACATCAAGAAGGGCGCCAGTTGATAACGGGAGGCTCGGAAGCGGCGACGATCGCCGTGCCCTCGGGTGGAGGCCCGAGCGCGCCGAGCACGATCGCGTGCAGCTCATCCGAGCCCGCCGCCCAGAACGCGCGGCTCATCGCGGCGCGCAGCCGCGCGAGCTCGGCGCGCGTGCGCTCGAGCTCCCGGAGCGCAGCGACGGTGTCGCGCGAAAGATTCTTGAGGGTGTGCTCGGGAGGCAGGTCGCTCTCATCCGTGCCGTGCCAGCGAATGAGCTCATCGAGCCGCTTGACTGTGATTTCCACATCGACGACCAGGCTGTCCATACGAGATTCCTTGCGACTGGACGACCCGCTCCCCTGGACAACCCGCTCCCCCCTCGCGGGCGTCGTCAGCGTGCGGTGGGCGCGGGCGGAGTCCGCGCTTGCTGCGCATGATCGCATGAGTCGCTCGCTCGCGGCACCGGAGATCGCGGCAGATTACACATGAGAAGTGTTGCACTGCCCTCGGGCGAGCCTGTACCGGCGCTTGGCATCGGCACCTGGCGCATGGGCGAGCGCCGGGCCACGCGCGCCGAGGAAATCGCGACGCTTCGGCTTGCGATCGACCACGGTGCGCGTCTGATCGACACCGCGGAGATGTACGGCGACGGCGCGACCGAGAAGCTCGTGGGCGAGGCGATCGCGGGCCGGCGTGACCGGGTGTTTCTCGTGAGCAAGGTGTATCCGCACAACGCCTCGCATCACGGTGCGGTGGCGGCGTGCGAGCGCAGCCTCGAGCGGCTGCGCACCGACCGGCTGGATCTCTACCTGCTGCACTGGCGAGGGTCCTTCCCACTCGCCGAGACGCTCGAGGCGTTCTCGAGCCTGCAGGCGCAGGGCAAGATCCGTCATTACGGTGTCAGCAACATCGACCTCGATGGGATGCGCGAGCTCGCCGGGCTCCCCGGGGGAGCGTCGATCGCAGCGAACCAGGTGCTCTACAACCTCACGCGCCGCGGAATCGAGTACGACCTCCTGCCCTGGATGCGCGAGCGTCACATTCCTGTCATGGCCTACTCACCGCTCGATGAGGGACGGCTGCTCGAGCAGCGCGCGCTCCGCGCGTATGCGAAAGACATCGGCAGGACGCCCGCGCAGGTTGCGCTCGGCTGGCTGCTCTCGCAGGAAGGCGTGGTCGTCATTCCGAAGACGGGCAGCCGCACGCGCCTGCAGGAGAATCTGGCGACGCTCGACCGTCCGCTCGCACGGGAGGAGCTGGCGGAGCTCGACCGGCTCTTTCCCCCGCCCAGCTCCGCGCGCGCACTCGAGATGCTCTGAGCGCGAGCGCGCCCGGCGCGCGCTCGCCGGGCGCCCGCGGCCGCCACCTCAGCTGCGCGGGCGCACCCGGCGGGTGGGCTGCGCGACGAGCGGGTCCTCGGGCCAGTAGTGCCGCGGGTAACGGCCGCGCAGGTCCTTGCGCACCTGGGCGTAAGCGCCGCGCCAGAAGCTCTCCAGATCGCGCGTGATCTGCACCGGGCGGTGCGCCGGCGACAGCAATTGGAAGGTGATCGCAACCGCGCCCCCGACCAGCCGCGGCGTCGCGCGCAGACCGAACACTTCCTGCAGGCGCACCGCAACCAGCGGAGCATTCTCATCGAGGTAATCGATGCGCACGCGCGAGCCGCTCGGGACCGCGAGATGCGTCGGGGCGAGCTCATCGAGCTCGCGCTGTGCGCGCCAGTCGAGCCGCGCGCGCAGCGCCTGCTCGAGCGGCAGGCGCGCCAGGTGCTCGCGCCGCGTCATGCCCTCGAGCCACGGCGCGAGCCACTCCTCGAGCCGTTCCGTGAGCGTCGCATCGTCGAGCTGCGGCCATGGACCGGGCCGCGGGCTGCGCTCGCGTACCAGCGCGACGCGTGCCTGCAGCTCGCGCGCCTCCCGTGTCCAGGGCAGAGCCGCAAGCCCCATGCGGCGCACCCCCTCGAGCATGGCCGCACGCGCGGCATCGGGAGCGAGCTCCTCGAGGGGACGCTCCTCGAGCACCAGCGCATCGAGCGAGGTCGTGCGCCGCGCGATCACCGCGTGCTCGCGCTCGCTCCACTCCACCCGCTCGGCAGTCTCGAGCCGCTCGGCGAAGTGCCGCTCGAGACTCGCCCGGTCGAGAGGTGCCGCGAGCAGGATGCGCGCATCGCGCCCGCGATCCTCCAGATCGACCGCGACGATGAGCTCGTGGCGCGCGAGGCTCTGCGCCTCGGCGAACGAGGCTCCGCGGCCGTTCGCGAGCAGATAGCGTCCCTCGGCGCCCGGTCGCCGCCGTGCGATGCGATCCGGATAGGCGAACGCGAGCAGGATCCCGACGTGCTCGAGATCTTGGGGAGCGAGCGGTCGCGATGGCGCATCGCTCGCGCCGATCTCGCGCGCGAGGACTCGCGCCGTCGCGCGTGCGCGCCGCAAGCTCCCGGCGTCCGCCTCCCCATGGGCGTGCTCGCCGGCGAGCAGCTCCAGGCGGCTGCGCACATCGGCGTCGCCTGCGACGGGCCGGCGCAGCAGGTCGCGCTCGGAGAGCACCGCGGCGAGCTGCGCCGCGAGCGGACCGCGGCCGAGCGCGCGCGCCTCGAGCAGCATGTGCGCGAGGCGCGGGTGAACGCCGAGTCCCGCCATCGCGCGACCGTGGGTCGTGATGCGACCGTCGCGATCGAGCGCACCGAGCCGCGCAAGCAGATCCTGCGCGCTTGCCAGCATCGCGGCGGGCGGCGCATCGATCCAGCGCAGCTCCGCCGCGTGGCGCACGCCCCATGCGGCGAGCTCGAGCGCGAGGGGCGCGAGATCGGCCTCGAGAATCTCGGCGGGAGTCTGCGCGAGGAGCGCGCGGTGTGCCTCCTCGCTCCACAGCCGGTAGCAGACCCCCGGTGCCGTGCGACCGGAGCGGCCCTGGCGCTGCTCGGCGGAAGCGCGCGAGATGCGCTGCGTGAGAAGACTGCCCATCCCGGTGACCGGGTCGAAGACCGCGCGGCGCACGAGCCCGCAATCGACGACCGTGCGAATGCCCTCCAGGGTGAGGCTGGTCTCGGCGATGTTGGTCGCGAGCACGACCCGGCGCGTGCCGCTCGGACTCGGAGCAAGCGCCGCATCCTGCTCACTCGCCGGAAGATCCCCGTACAGGGGCAGCACGCGCAGCGCAGTGTCGCGCTCCTCCGCGGTGAGGAGCGAGCGCACGCGGTGAATCTCGCGCGCGCCTGGGAGAAAGACGAGCACGTCACCCGATTGCTCGCGCAGCGCCCGGCGCACGGTCTTGGCGACGAGCGACTCGGGCGTTTCCCCGCGCGGGTGACTGCCGGTGGCCGCAGGAAGCTGCGGCGCCCCGCGGCCGGCGAATCGAGTATCGATGGGGAAGGAGCGCCCCGAGACGACGATCGGCGCAGCAAAGCCCAACCGCTCGGCGAGCGTTGCGGAGTCGAGTGTCGCGGACATCACGAGGAGCCTGAGCTGCGGGGCGAGCGTCGCCTGCGCATCGAGCGCGAGCGCCAGGCCGAGATCGGCGTGCACGCTGCGCTCGTGAAACTCGTCGAACGCCACGAGCGCCGTGCCCTCGAGCGCGGCGTCGCTCTGCAGCATGCGGGTGAGGACGCCCTCGGTGACGACCTCGATGCGCGTTGCTGCGGAGACGCGCGTGTCGAGTCGCATCCGGAGTCCGACCGTCTCACCGATGCGTTCTCCGAGCGTCGCGGCCATTCGCGCGGCCACCGCGCGCGCAGCGAGCCGGCGTGGCTCGAGCATCACGAGCCGCCCGTGCCGCGCCCACGGCTCATCGAGCAGCGCGAGCGGCACGACGGTGCTCTTGCCGGCGCCCGGCGGGGCCTCGAGCACCACGTTGCGGCCGCCCGCGAGCGCCGCGCGCAGCGACGGCAGTGCGGCATCGATGGGCAGCCCCGAGCCACCTTCGCGCCAGTTGAGCCGCGCCACGGCGCCTCAGCCGCTCGAAAGCGCCGGACCGCTCTTGCCCTCCGGCGTCCCGATGCCGTCCTGGGCGAGCGCCGCCGCGAGGCGCGCCGGGAGCTCCACGGCGTAGCGCTCGCGCTGCGCGCCCGACCAGGGTCGCAGAAGCAGCGAGAGCTGCACCGCATGCGGCTCGGACTTCGTGACGAAGCAGCCCGACTCGTGCGCGTCGACGGCGTGCGCGATCTCGAGCGCGGCGCCGCGCGCGCGCACCAGATCGGCGCGGCCCACCCAGAAGTCGAGCGCGGGCGTGGCATCGCGCGCGAAGCCGTTGAGGTTCACGACGATCTGACTGATTGCGAGACTGTTGGGCACGATCACGCGGCGCCCGTCCTGCGTGACGAGGATCGTGTAGCCGAGCGAGAGCATCTCGACGGTACCGATCTCCGCTCCGGTCGGCGTGCCGATCTGCAACAGATCTCCGAGCCGGAAGGGCCGGTAGATGAGGATCGAGATGCCCGCTACCAGATTGCCGAGCGTGCCCTGCGCGGCAAGTCCGAGGACGATCGAGGCGACACCGGCGCCGGCCAGCATGGCGGTGCCGAGCGCGCGCAGCGCCGGGACCAGATGCGCGTAGAGCGCGAGCACGAACACCCAGATGATGAGCACGCCCAGCTGGCGGAGAAAATTCGCGGCGGTTCGATCGACATGCTCGGCCGGCGCGTGGCTGACCGCGGTCCGTATCGCCACACCCCAAGCGCGCGAGATGAGCGCCGCGAACAGGCAGAAGAGGATGAAGTAGCCGAGCGCGCCGCCGAAGGTATCGGGCCGCAGCCAGCTGCCGAGATCCCCGTTCGCGGCAAAGAGCTTCGACATTGCGACCTCGAGCACGGCCCGCCGCTATCCGGCGCGCAGCGCACCGAGCGCAAACACGAGCCAGCCGACGATGAGCGCGACGCCGCCGAGCGGTGTGACGAGGCCGATCGGCCGCGGTGCACCGAGGCTGAGCAGATAAAGACTTCCGCTGAAAAGCACGATGCCCGCGAGGATCAGGCCTGCGGACCAGCGGATGAGCGCCGAGTCGAGCGCGCGCGCAGTGAGCCCGATCGCGAGCAATCCAAGCGCGTGATAGAAGTGGTAGCGCACGGCGGTGTCGAACACGTCAAGCTGCTGCGCCGATATGCGCCCCGGCAGCGCGTGCGCGGCGAGCGCACCCAGCACCGTCGCCGCCGCGAGCGCGACGCCGCCCGTCGCGAGGATCGCGCGCGACGCGCGCCCGCCGACCGTCATCGCGGGGCGGTGACGGGCACAGTGGCCGGCGCGGCAGCCGCAGCAGCCGCCACCGGGTTGCGGTCGAGGAACGGCGTCAGCAGATCGATCGGCAGCGGGAAGGCGACGATGGTGCTCTTCTCACTCGCGATGTCGTAGAGAGTCTGCAGGTAACGCAGCTGCAGCGCGCGCGGATCGCGCGCGAGCATGAGCGCCGCTTCGACGAGCGTCTGCGAGGCCTGCTTCTCGCCTTCGGCGTTGATGATCTTCGCGCGACGCGCGCGCTCGGCCTCGGCCTGCCGCGCCATTGCGCGGATCATCGTCTCATCGAGATCAACGTCCTTGATCTCGACGTTCGCGACCTTGATGCCCCACGCGTCGGTGCTCTGATCGAGGATGCGTTGTATGTCGGCGCTCAGCTTCTCGCGCTGGGAGAGCATCTCGTCGGTCTCGTGCTGCCCGAGCACCGAGCGCAACGTTGTCTGCGCGAGCTGGCTCGTGGCCTCGAAGGGATTGGCGACCTGAATGATGGCGCGCTCCGGATCGACGATGCGGAAGTACACCACGGCGCTCACCTTCACCGAGACGTTGTCGCGCATGATCACATCCTGCTTCGGCACCTGGAACACGATGACGCGCAGGTCGACCTTGGTCATTTGCTGCACGACTGGCCAGACGAAGATCACTCCCGGGCCCCTGATACCGCCGAAGCGGCCGAGGGTGAACATGACGCCGCGCTCGTACTCCTTCAGCACCCGCAGCGCCGTGAAGACGAAGGCGGCGATGACTACGACGACGACGATGATGAAGGTTGGCATCGAATCCTCCAGCGATTGGCCGGGTGGCGCGCCGGGCCTGCGCCCGCGGGCGGCACCGCGAGCATCATACCGGCTCGACCCACAGCATGAGTCCTTCCACACGCACGATGCGCACCGGCTGGCCGGAGCGAACCGGCGCGCTCGCGTGCGCGTTCCACAGCTCGCCCCCGAGGCGGACCCGGCCGTGCTCGATGAAGTCCTCGAAGGCCTCCGCGGTCGCACCGACCATCGCCTCGCGGCCGGTGCGGACCGGGCGGCGGAGCGAGCGGGTGGCGAGATAGACGAGCCCGGCCAGGATCAACCCGCCCGCGGTCGCCACCCCGGCGATCAGCGGCCAGGCGATGCCGAGACCCGCAGCGTCGGTATCGAACAGAATGATCGAGCCGACGACGAAGGCGATGAGGCCCCCGACGCCGAGCGATCCGTAGGTCGGAAAGAAGAACTCGCCCACGATCATCCCGACGCCGACGGCGATCAGCGCGAGGCCGGCAAAGTTCACCGAGAGGATCTGGAACGCGAAGAGCGCGATGAGCAGCGAGATCGCCCCGGCGACGCCCGGCAGCACCGCCCCCGGGTTGTAGCCCTCGAGGAGAAGACCGTAGATGCCGATCAAGAGCAGACCGTAGGCGACGGTCGGATGCGTGATCACCGACAGGAGCCGCGTGCGCCAGTCGGGCAGCACCTCGACGCTCGTCATGTTGCGGGTATCGAGGACGACCGTTCGCTCGCCCACGCGCACCGCGCGCCCATCGAGCTTCGCTAGGAGATCGGGCACGTTGCTCGCGATCAGATCGATGACGTGCTCCTGGAGCGCCGCGTCGACGGACAGGCTCGCCGCGCCGCGCACCGCCTGCTCGGCCCAGTCGGCGTTGCGGCCGCGCAGCTCCGCGAGGCCGCGGATGTACGCAACCGCATCGTTGACTTGCTTGCGCTCCTCGGTCGTGAGCATCGCCGGGGCACCTGCCGCGCTGCCCGAGCGGCTCGAGCTCGCGCCGCTGCCGCTCACGGGCTGCGGCGTCGACTGGCCGCCGATCTCGATCGGCGTCGCCGCGCCGAGGTTCGTGGCCGGCGCCATGGCGGCGATCTCGCATGCATAGAGGATGTACGTGCCGGCGCTCGCGGCGCGCGCCCCCGACGGAGCCACGTAGGCGACGACCGGTATGCGCGAGGCGAGGATCGCGCGGATGATGTCGCGCATCGCGGTGTCGAGGCCGCCGGGCGTGTCGATCTCCAGGACGACCAGCCGGTCGCCTTGGGCCTGCGCTGCCGCGAGCCCACGATCGACGTAGCTGCTCGTCGCCGGTCCGATCGCACCGGTGATGTGCAGGATGGCGGCCACGCCAGGCGCGCCCGAGGGGCCGGCCGCATCCGCTCCACGCGCCGTGTCGGGTGCACCGATTGCCGCACCGACCGCGATCGCGGCAGCGACGCCGACCACCGCAACCCACGTGATCCACCGGCTGCGCACGACTTACCCCCTCTGAGCCTCGCGCCATGATAGCGCCGTGAGGCCCTCACGAGGGGCGCCGGCGGGGCGCGCGCGGAAGCCCGGTGTGCTGGGTGCGAAACGCGTGCGCCGCGGGAGCTCTGCGGCCTTCGGACGCTTCTCCGGTGCCCGCGGGCTGCCACGGGGGTATGAGCTGCGATTTGCCGCTCCCGATCAGATCGGCGCGCCCCATGCGGCGCAGCGCCTCGCGCAGCAGCGGCCAGTTATTCGGGTCGTGGTAACGGAGGAAGGCCTTGTGGAGGCGCCGGATCTTGAGCCCCTTTGGCACCTGCACCGCTTCGCTCGACGGCGTGACCCGTCTCAAGGGATTCCGCCCGGTGTGATACATCGCGGTGGCCGTCGCCATCGGGGAGGGCAGGAACGCCTGCACCTGGTCGGCGCGGTAGCCGTTTTTCTTGAGCCACAGCGCGAGCTCCAGCATATCCTGGTCGGTCGTCCCCGGATGCGCCGCGATGAAGTACGGGATCAGGTACTGCTCCTTCCCCGCCTCCTTCGAGTAGCGGTCGAAGAGCTCCTTGAAGCGGTAGTAGGTGCCGACGCCCGGCTTCATCATCATCGAGAGCGGCCCGGACGCGATGGCCTCGGGCGCGATCTTCAGATACCCGCCGACGTGATGCTGCGCGAGCTCCTTCACGTATTCGGGCGATTCGGCGGCGAGGTCGTAGCGCACGCCGGAGGCGATCAGCACCTTTTTAACGCCGGGCACCGCGCGTGCACGCCGGTAGAGCTGGACGAGCGGCGCGTGATCCGTGTCGAGATTCGGGCAGATGCCCGGATAGACGCACGAGGGGCGCCGGCACGCGCTCTCGATCTCGCGGCTCTTGCACGCCAGGCGGTACATGTTGGCGGTCGGCCCGCCGAGATCGGAGATCACGCCGGTGAACCCCGGAACGTTGTCGCGAATCTCCGCGACCTCGCGCAGCACCGATTCCTCGGAGCGGCTCTGGATGATCCGTCCCTCGTGCTCCGTGATCGAGCAGAACGTACAGCCGCCGAAGCAGCCGCGCTGAATCGCGATCGAGAAGCGGATCATCTTGTACGCGGGCACCGGCTGATCGGCATAGGCTGGATGCGGCCGGCGCCGATAGGGCCGCTCGTAGACCCAGTCCATCTCCTGCGTGCTCAACGGGACGGGCGGCGGATTGAGCCATACGTCCGCATCGCCGTGCCGCTGTACGAGCGCGCGCGCATTTCCGGGGTTCGACTCGAGATGCAGAATCCGCGAAGCGTGCGCGTACAGCACCGGATCGATGCGCACCTGCTCGAAGGAGGGCAGCCGCACGACGCTGCGCGCGCGGTCCGCATTCTTCACGCGCCTCACGAACCGCACCACGCGCTCGGCGGCCGCGGATGGGGCGCACGCGGCCGTCGTGGCCGCCGGCGCCGCGCTCTCCATCGCGTAGGGATCGACCGGCGGCGCGAGGGGCCCGGGGGCATCGAGGTGCGTCGAGTCGATCTCGATCCAACCAGGCGCGCCCTCCCGCCGCACGAAGGCGCTGCCGCGCAGGTCGGTGATCGACGCGATGGGCTCGCCCGCGGCGAGCCGGTGCGCGAGCTCGCAGACCTGCCGCTCGGCATTGCCGTAGATGAGCAGATCCGCCTTGGCATCGAGCAGCATGGTGCGACGGACCTTCTCCGACCAGTAATCGAAGTGCGCGATCCGTCTGAGCGAGGCCTCGATACCGCCGATCACGATCGGCACATCGCCGAACGCCTCGCGCGCGCGCTGCGCGTAGACAATGACGGCGCGGTCGGGTCGCATGCCACCGCGTCCGCCGGGCGTATACGCATCGTCGCTGCGGATGCGGCGCTCGGCGGTGTAGCGGTTCACCATCGAGTCCATGTTCCCGGCGGTGATGCCGAAGAAGAGATTCGGCCGTCCGAGCGCCGCGAACGGCTCCGCGCCGTGCCAGTCCGGCTGAGCGATGATCCCGACGCGAAAGCCCTGCGCCTCGAGCACCCGCCCGATGATCGCCATGCCGAAGCTCGGGTGATCGACGTACGCATCGCCGCTCACGATGATCACATCGCAACTGTCCCAGCCGAGCGCATCCATCTCCGCACGCGACATCGGCAGGAACGGGGCCGTGCCGAAGCGCTCGGCCCAGTGCCTCCTGTATGACCTGATGTCGCGGGCGGCTTGCATTGCGGCGCTCCGAGGTGGCGCTCAGCCTTGCAGGAAGCTCACGAGCGCCCGGGTGACGGCGTGGGGCTGCTCGAGCGTGGAGAGGTGCCCGCACTCCGGGATCGTCAGGAGCTGCGCGCCCGGAATGCCGCGTGCGATCTCCTCGGCGCGCTCCGGAGGAGTGAGCAGGTCGCCGTCCCCGACGATCACGAGCGTCGGGCAGCCGATCACCGCGAGCCCCGGGCGCGAGTCCGGTCGTCCGATGATCGCCGTTTGCTGGCGGACGAACGCGCTCGCGCCAACCTCCTCGGTCATCTGCCGCACGAGCTGGCGTAATGCCTGATCGCCGCGGCGCGCGGTATGCACGAGCCGCGGATAGAGCTGCTCGAAGATCTCTTCGAGCCGCCCGCTCCGCGCAAGCGACATCTGCGCGCGCCGCATGACCGTCTGCTCCGGAAGGTCGGGCCGAGCGCTCGTGTCGAGCAGCACGAGCTTCGCGACGCGGTCGGGCGCCTGGCGCAGAATCTCGAAGGAGATGTATCCGCCCATCGAGAGCCCGAGGAGCGCGAACCGTGGCGGTGCGCCCGCGAGCACGCGGCGTGCGATCGCCGCGATGCTCTCATCGCGCGTGTGATCGGCGATCGTCACGGGGCCCAGCTGCCAGAGCTCCGGGACCTGCTCCGCGTAGAGCCGCGCGCTCGCGCCGAGACCGGGCACGAGCACTGAAGCGAGCGGTTCGGTCATCGTCCTGCCTCTGCCTGTCAGCCGAGCGCCTCGCGGAGCTCCGCGATCAGATCGTCGACTGCCTCGATCCCCACCGAAAGACGCACCAGCCCGTCGCTGATTCCGAGTGCGGCGCGCATCTGCGCCGGCAGTCCCGAATGCGTCATGATGCCTGGATGCTCGATCAGGCTCTCGACGCCGCCCAGACTCTCGGCGAGAGAGAACAGCCGGCAGCGCTCGAGGAAGCGTCGCGCATCCTCGAGCGTGCCGCGAAGCTCCGCGCTCACGATCCCACCGCAGTCGCCATGCATCTGGCGCATGGCGAGCGCGTGCTGCGGGTGGCTCTCGAGGCCGGGATAGTAGACGCGCGCGACCTTGGGATGCGCCTCGAGGAAGCGGGCGATCGCCAGGGCATTGGCGCAATGCCGCTGCATGCGCAGCGCGAGGGTCTTGATTCCGCGCAGAATCAGGAAGCAGTCGAACGCGCTCGGCACGTTGCCCAGGCCGTTCTGCAGAAACTTCACCTGCTCGGCGAGCTCATCGCGCGCAACGATCACGGCACCCCCGAGCGTATCGGAGTGCCCGTTCAGGAACTTCGTCGCGGAGTGCACGACGATGTCGACGCCGTGCGCGAGTGGGCGCTGCGCGTAAGGGGTCGCGAAGGTGTTGTCGCACACGCTGAGGAGACCCCGGCGCCGCGCGATTTCCGCGACTGCCGTGAGATCGACGAGCTTGAGCATGGGGTTCGTCGGCGATTCGATCCAGATCATGCGCGTGGTCGGTCGGATCGCCGCCTCGATCGCGCCCAGATCGGCCAGATCGACGAAGCTCACCGCGAGCCCCGCCGAGCGCTTGCGGATGCGCTCGAACAGGCGGTAGCTGCCGCCGTAGAGATCGTGCGTGGCGATGATGTGCGCGCCAGCATCGAGCAGCTCGACCACCGTCGAGGAGGCGGCCATGCCCGATGCGAACGCGAAGGCTGCGCAGCCCCCTTCGAGGCTCGCGAGACTCGCCTGCAGCGCATCGCGGGTCGGGTTGCGCGTGCGCGCGTAGTCGTACCCCTTGTGCTTGCCTGGACTTGACTGCACGTAGGTGGAGGTCGCGTAGATCGGCGGCATCACCGCACCGGTGAGCGGATCGGGGCGCTGCCCGCCGTGGATCACGCGCGTCGCGAATTCGAGCTCGTGATCGTCGGGGTCGTCGGTCATTCAGCTTCCTTGATGTGCCGGGGGGAGCATTCTAGTGGCACGGCGCGGGAACTTGCGAGGCGGGGTGGTGGAGCCGTGCACCCTCACCTTACGAGTGCGCCCCGAAGGGGCGCCACATCATTACTAAAGCCTCCGCCGCAGCCAATTGAGGAGGTCGATGCGAGTGATGAGCCCGAGAAGCTCGCCGTGGTCCATCACGATCGCGACCATTCCACGCTTGAAGATCTCGAGGAGCTGCGGGAGCGGCGCATCGGGCGGCACGGTGACGAGGTGGCTCGACATCACCTCGCTCACCGGCTCGTTGAACCGCTCGGGGTGCGCGAAGACATCGAGCAGCACGTCCTCTTCATCGACGATGCCGACGATCTTGCCGTCGCGCATGACCGGGAGCTGCGACACGTCGTAGAGCTTCATGCGTCCGTGCGCCGCGAGGACCGTTTCGGTCGCGCTCACGGTGATGTCCGCGCGCTCGGCGTGGCGCCGCGCGATGAGGTCGCGCAGATCCCCGAAGCGCTCGCGCGTGAGGAACCCCTGGTCGAGCATCCAGAAATCGTTGTAGACCTTGGAGAGATATTTGTTGCCGCTGTCGCAGACCAGGCTCACGACGCGCTTGGGCGAGCGCTGCTCGCGGCAGTAGCGCAGCGCCGCCGCCAGCAGCGTTCCGCTCGAGGTGCCCGCGAGGATGCCCTCGTGGTGCAGCAGCTCGCGGCAGGTGCGGAAGGACTCCGCATCGCTCACGGTGTAGGCCCTGCGCACTCGCGTGAGGTCGCAGACCGGCGGCACGTAATCCCCGCCGATGCCCTCGACCAGCCAGCCGCGCCCGCTCGGGGCGGCATCGCCGGTACGCACCAGATTCGCGAGCATCGAGCCCTGCGGATCCGCGAGCACGATCTCCACCTCAGGGGCGACGCGCGCAAAGAATCGCGACAGCCCCGTGAGCGTGCCGCCGGTGCCCACGCCGCAGACGACGGCGTCGAGCCGGTGGTCCATCTGCTGCCAGATCTCGGGCGCGGTCGTCTCTTCGTGCGCCTGAGGATTCGCCGCGTTACTGAACTGGCTCACGTAGAAGGCACCCGGATCCTCGCGCGCGAGGCGCACTGCCCGGTCCTGGTAGTAATCCGGATGTCCCTTGGGAACGTCCGAGCGCGTCATGATCACTTCCGCGCCCATCGCCTTGAGATGGAAGATCTTCTCCTGGCTCATCTTGTCGGGGATCACGAGCTTCAGGCGGTAGCCCTTGCGCGCGGCGACGAGCGCAAGGCCCAAGCCAGTGTTGCCCGCGGTCGCCTCGATGAGCGTCGCACCGGGCTTCAGACGCCCGTCGCGCTCGGCCGCCTCGATCATGTAGAGCCCTACGCGGTCCTTGATGGAGCCGCCGGGGTTCTGGTTCTCGAGCTTCAAGTACAGCTCGCAGGGACCGGTGTCGAGGTGCTGGGCGGCGAGGAGCGGGGTATTGCCGATCAGCTCGAGGACGTTGCGCTGCACGGTCGGCGGCATAACGTTCATCGGCGCGTCTCCAGCCATACAGTACTTCCCCCGGAATGATACTGGACGGCGCGTTGGCCCGCGCGCCGGCGAGCTTCACCTATAATGGGGACGTCCCTGCGTCCCTTTGCCGCGCGGACTTCCCCATACCCGTATGACCGATCTCATCCGCGTGCAGGGTGCACGCCAGAACAATCTAAAGAATCTCACGCTCACGATTCCGCTCAATGAGCTCGTGGTCGTCACGGGCGTCTCCGGGTCCGGGAAGTCCTCGCTCGTATTCGACACGCTCTACGCGGAAGGCCAGCGGCGCTACGTGGAGACGTTCTCACCGTACGCGCGCCAGTTTCTCGAGCGCATGGACAAGCCCCAAGTCGATTCCATCTCGGGCATCCCTCCGGCGATTGCGATCGATCAGACCAATCCGGTGCGCACCTCCCGCTCGACCGTGGGCACGATGACCGAGCTCAACGATCATTTGAAGCTGCTGTTCGCGCGCGCCGGCGTCCTCCACTGCGAGCGGTGCGCACGACCGGTCCGCCGGGATACGCAGGAGAGCATCTACGAGGATCTCGCGCGCCGCGCCGCGGCCGCGGGCAATCCACGCCTGGTGTTGAGCTTTCCCGTGCCCGTGCCCGCGAGCTTCTCCGAAAGCGAGGTGCGCGAGCTGCTCGCCAAGCAAGGCTACACGCGCATCCTCGAGCCGCGCGCGGGCGCGACCGCAATCGACGCCGCGCGCCTGGCAGTGCCCCCTCCGGCGGCCACGCGAGACAAGCGCGCCCGCGGCAGGCGCAGTGCCCGCGTTGGCCGGGGCGGTCGCCGCGGCGCCACGACGGCGCCGGCGCGGATCCTGCACGTCGTTCAGGATCGCTTGCGCCTCGGCAGCGCCGAGCGGGGCCGCGTGCTCGAGTCGCTCGAGGCGGCGTTGCGCGTCGGCGGCGGGCGGCTCGATGCGCATGTGCTCGACGATGCCGACCCTCCCGGGGAAAGCGCGCTGTGGCGCTACTCGAGCGAGCTGCATTGCGCGGAATGCGACATCGGCTACCACGATCCGACGCCGAGCCTCTTCTCGTTCAACTCTCCGGTCGGCGCGTGCGAGACCTGCCGCGGTTTCGGACGCACGATCGGTATCGACTACGGACTCGTGGTGCCCGACGAGGCGAAGACGCTGCGCGACGGCGCAGTGCGGCCGTGGCAGACCTCCTCCT
>Ga0335073_10000812_pt1 | contig 40936 bp, 39 predicted proteins | sample Lox_Sample_22_FD_207093 | JGI IMG/M metagenome (GOLD analysis project Ga0335073, IMG submission 207093) | Soil microbial communities from Loxahatchee National Wildlife Refuge, Florida, United States - Lox_Sample_2.2 | ecosystem: Environmental > Terrestrial > Soil > Wetlands | place: USA... | reverse complement strand
GATAGCGGTAGTGCGGCTGATCCTTCATCAGCTTGTCGCGGCAAGAATAAAAAATCGCGTCGTAGAGCGCCGTACCGCCGCCCGGGCGCAGGTTCTGGATCGCCTTATTCAAGGCCTCGGTGCTGTCGGTCAGATCGGCAACCAACTCCGCCGCCGTGTCGAAACTCACGATGATCGCTTTATCCGTATGCGGGCGCAGCACGGTGTTGACGAAATCGGTGGCGGCTTCCTGCTGGAAGCGGAAGCGCTCGCGGATGCTGTTGCTGGTGTCGATCAGAATGGCCAGGCGTAGCGGCAGATCGCTTTCCGCGCTGAAGTCGGTGATGGCTTGCAGCTTCTTCGCTTCGAAAATCTGAAAATCATTCTTGGTGAGATCGGTGACGAAGCGGCCTTTTTTATCCGTGACCGTGAACAGCAGTTGGACGCGCGTCACTTCGACAGAGATGCGCGGCTCCTCCCCCTCGGAGTTGGGCCGGGCAGTTTGCTGCGCGAAAACAGGAAGAGCGGCGAGCGCTATCGTTACGGCATATTTCATGGTGAAACTAACCTAAATTATACGGGACGCGAGCCGGTAACGTAAGCAGGTAGTGTCTGAAATCTGCGTTGACCGCTAAAAATGGGAGTGCCCCCGCCATTACTGGCGGGGCTGTAACGCGCGCTATAGCCCCGCCAGTCATGGCGGGGGGCGCGTTGCAGATCAACGCAGATTTCAGACACTACCCGTAAGCAAGTCAGGCTTGCGACCCTGACGGCCCGCATTTCGAGCCGCGAGCATCACCAGCCTGACGGCTTACGCGACGCACTCGTCCAGCCAGCGCTGCAACTCCTCCGGCAGCGGCGCCTCGATGGTGACGCGCTCGCCGCTCGCGGGCGTCGTGAACGAAATTCGCCAGGCGTGCAGAAAAATCCGCGCCGCCGCGCGCGCGCCGTATAGCCGGTCGCCCGCCAGCGGGTGCCCGATCGCCGCGAAATGCGCCCGAATCTGGTGCGTGCGTCCGGTGCCGATGCGCACCTGCACGTACGTGAAATCGCGAAACCGCCGCAGTACGCGATAGTCGGTGAGCGCGGATCGCCCATGCTCCAGCCGCGCCGTCATCCGCGTGCGCCGCACCGGATCGCGCGTAATCGGTTTTGTAATCCGTCCCGAATCAGCTGGAATTTTTCCCTCGACCAGCGCGAGATACGTTTTTTCAACCGACCGTTCCGCGAACTGCGAAGCGAGCGCCCGGTGCGCCGCGTCGGTCCGCGCCACCAGCAGCACGCCGCTGGTTCCGCGATCGATCCGATGCACAATTCCCGGCCGCAACCCGCCGCCGACCTGCGACAGCGACCCGAAATGATGTACCAGTCGATTCACCAGCGTCCCCGAATGCGTCCCCGCGCCGGCGTGAACGGTCAATCCGGCGGGTTTATTCACGGCGATCACCGCCGCGTCTTCATAAAGAATTTCGACCGGCAGATTTTCGGGAGCAGCCCTGAGCGGCGGAAGCTCGCTCGGCGAAACCTCGATTTTTTCGCCGCCGCGCAGCAGGAGCGAAGCTTTCGCAGCCGCGCCATTCACCAGCACGCGGCCTTCTTTGATCCAGCTTTGGATCCTCGACCGGCTGTACTCAGGCAGACGGTCTTGCAGAAAATGGTCGAGGCGTTGGGCGGCGTCAGCGGTGAAGAAGGCCATCAATTCATGAGGCGAACGGGTTCACCACGCGCACACCGCCATAGCGCTGTCCATCATTCAGATCCTCGGAGTAGACGGTGTGCGCCCCCAGCGCGACGGCCGCGGCGAGGATTGACGCATCCCAATAGGAAATCGCATACCGTTCCGATTGTTCCATGGCGATCCGCACCAGCTGATGGTCAATGGCCTGGCAAGGGAAAGCGGTCCATTGCTCGATCCACTCCAACGCTTCTAAAGCCGAGAGCCGGCGCGATGCCTTTCTGACCACGGTCACGAAGAACTCTTGCAGAACTTGAGCGGAGGTGCCGAAATCCTCCGATTCCACCAGCTCCAGAGCGCGCCTTCGCTTAGGCTCGTCCTTCCCCGATCCGATCGCCGCATACACCAGAACATTGGTGTCCAGGAACACGCTAGCGTTCATGCAGCTCTTCCCGGGACCAGGTCTTGCGGCCCAGCCGTCCCTTGGAGCGCTTGCTTAGCTGCCGTAATCGCGCTCGCGCGCGCCTGGCGCGGTCCTCCTGTCCGGCGAGATTGGTCAGGTACTCGCGGACCAGCGCGTTGACCGTCGAGTTGTGTTCGGCGGCATGACGCCGGACGGCGGCCAGTACCTCTTCATCAACGCTCAACGTAATATTTCTCATCTACACAGTATATGTGTAACTGTGTACCCTACGCGGCCGCCGTCCGGTGCCTGCCATACAGAAAATAAATCACCAGCCCGATCAGCAGCCACAAAAAGAACCGGATCCAGGTCAGCAGCGGCAATCCCGCCATCAGCACCAGACAGCACACGATCGACAGCGCCGGAATCAACGGCACCAGCGGCACCCGGAACGGACGATGCCGGTCCGGCTGCGTTTTGCGTAACACGATTACGCTCGCCGCGACGACGATAAACGCGAAGAGTGTCCCGATGTTGGTCAGTTCCGCAAACGTGTCGATATCCCACAAACCCGATGGCAGCCCCACCAGGAATCCCGCGATCCAGGTGCCGATATACGGCGTCTGAAACCGAGGATGCACGCGCCCGAACATATTCGGCAGCAGCCGGTCCCGCGACATCGCAAACCAGATCCGCGCCTGCCCGAATTGGCCGACGAGAAGCGAAGAAATCATGCCCGTCAACGCGCCCGCGCTGACGATCAATCGCAGCCGGTTGTATCCGATATTTTTCAGCGCCACGGCAACCGAAGAATCCGGGTCGAGCGTTTTCCAGTTCGCAATCCCCGTCAGCACCACCGTCACCGAGCCATACAGCAGCGTGCAGATAATCAGCGTGGCGATGATCCCGAACGGCAGATCGCGCTGCGGACGGTTGCATTCTTCCGCCGCGGTCGAAACCGCATCGAACCCGATGTAGGTGAAGAACACAATGCTCGCACCGCTGACGATTCCCGCCCATCCGTGCGGCGCGAACGGGTGCCAGTTCGCCGTATTCACCGCGCGCATGGCGCCGAAAACGAAAATCAAAATCGCGCCGATCTTGATGATCACCATGGTGGTGTTGGTTTCGGCGCTTTCCTTCACCCCGCGGACCAGAATCCAGGTGACCGCCATCGTGATCAGCAACGCGGGAAGATTATAAATTCCTGAAGGCGATCCCGGAGCCGCGAACATTGGATACGCGATCGCGGCGGGCAAGTGGATTCCAAATATGTTGTCGCCGAGGTCTTGCAAATACGCCGAAAATCCCACGGCGACCGACATATTCGCCACGGCGTACTCGAGAATCAGATCCCAGCCGATGACCCACGCGAAAATCTCGCCGAGAATCGCGTAGGCGTAAGTGTAAGTGCTGCCCGCGATCGGAATCATCGAGGCCAGTTCGGCAAAACACAAGCCCGCGAACAAACACGCGACCAGCACCAATAAAAAGGATATAAGCAGCGCCGGCCCCGCGCCCGGGCGCCCGAGCGATTCCGCCGCGTGGCGTCCGTGCATCACGATATCGAGCACGGTCGCCTGCATCAATCCGGGACTTTTCAGTTTTCCCGTCGCGGCAGTTCCCGTGACCGTGAAAATCCCCGACCCGATCACGATCCCGACGCCCAGAAACGCGAGCGACCACGGCCCCAGCGTTTTTTTCAGTCGATGCGACGGCTCTTCCGAAGTTTTTATGAGGTCGTCTATCGATTTGGTCTGGAAAAGAGACATCTGGGAAGTGGGTAGTAGGAAGTGGGTAGTGGAGAATCGGTACGCCCGACCCACTTCCCACTACCCGCTGCCCACTTCCGAGCTAGCGTTTCCGCTGGCCCTTGGCCATCTTCTTCACCTTGCGCTTCTGCGATCCTCGCGCGACATCAGCCGCGCGCGGCGCAATCGCCGGCGCCTTCTTACGCGCGGCGCGCTTAAGCCCTTTTCTCTCTGCCCGATCCTTGACGTGTTTTGTGTTCATTCCACCTTGATCCCTGCGTATTTCGCAATCAGTTTTTTCAGCCCGTATCCCGGAAAACTCACCGTGACTTTCGCGTCCTCGCCCGATCCTTCCAGGCGCAGCACCGTACCGCGGCCGTACTTGGCATGCTCCACCGTCGACCCCGGACCGAATTTCTTCGCTTTCTTCACCGGAGCCGAGGCCGCCGGTTTTGGCGCAGCAGCCGGAGCAGGCGTGCTCAAACCCGAAGGCGGCGGCATGCCCCGCTCGGCGAAAAATTGTTTAATATTCTCCACCGAGTTGTAAGTCTTCCCAGTATAAAGGTTTCGCCGCGCGGCGTCGCGGACCTCGTAACGCTCCGCCATCAGATCGATGTGCCCCTGATCGCCGCGCACGCGATCCAGCAGATTCGCCGGAACCTCGCGCAGGAATCGTGACGGAATCGACTGCTCCGGCTGACCACCCCCGAATCGCCGCCGGAATCGCGCCCACGATAAATACAGTTTCTTCTCCGCGCGCGTCATGCCGACGTAGCACAGCCGCCGTTCTTCCTCCATCGCCGACCCGGAATCGAGCGACCGGCTATGCGGAAACAATCCTTCTTCCAGTCCCGCGATGAACACGATCGGAAATTCCAGTCCCTTGGCGTTATGCATCGTCAGCAGCGAAATGGTGGCGCGCTCGTCGGCCTGATCGGCGTCTGAAACCAGCGCGGCGTGATCCAGAAAATCGCGCAGATTTTCACCGCGTTCGCTCGCGTCGGCCGCGGCGTTGAGCAGTTCCTCCAAATTTGCCAATCGCCCGCGCGATTCGTCGGTATTTTCCTGCTCCAGCATTTTGCGATACCCGCTCCGCTCGAGCACCGCTTCCAGCGTCCCGGTCAACTTCTTCGTTTCAATGCTGGCGGCCAGTTCTTCAATCATCTGACGAAAAACCTGAAGCGCCGCCTCCGCGCGAGCCGGAAACGCGTGCTGCTCCAGCATTTCCTTCAATGCGAACCACAGTGACAGCTCATGTTCCAGCGCGTAATGCTCGATCTGCTCGACCGTAGTCCGCCCGATCCCGCGCGCCGGAACGTTGATGATGCGCAGTAAACTCACCGAATCCTGCGGGCTGACCAGAACCTTCAGATACGCGAGAACATCTTTGATCTCCGCGCGCTGATAAAAGCTGAATCCGCCCACCACCACGTATTTCCGCCCATATCGCCGCAGCGCTTCCTCGATCTGCCGCGATTGCGCGTTGGTGCGATATAAAACCGCCACGCGATCCTTGGGATTTTGCGCCAAACGGTTCTCGATCGTGTCCGCGATGAACAGCGCCTCGTTCTCCGAATCCGGCGCTTCATAGAGCATGATCTTTTCGCCGCCGCCCGCTTCGGTCCACAGCGTTTTCCCGATCCGCTCGGTATTGTGCACCACCACGCCGTTGGCCGCTTCCAGAATATTTTTGGTCGAGCGATAATTCTGTTCCAGGCGCACGATCGTCGCGCCGGGAAAATCGCGTTCGAAATCGAGAATATTTCGAATATTCGCCCCGCGCCAGCCGTAAATCGACTGATCTTCGTCGCCCACCACGCAGATATTCTGCCGTTGTTCCGTTAACAGGCGCATCAATTCGTACTGGCTGCGATTGGTGTCCTGATATTCGTCGACCATCACGAATTCATAGCGCCGGTTCAGTTTTTCCCGCGTTGGAGCATCGTGCTGAATGAGGCGCACCGCCTCGAGCAGCAGATCGTCGAAATCGAGCGCGTTCGATTCGCGCAACTTCGCCTCATATTTTTCATAAACCACCGCCAGGCGCTCGGTGACGGGATCACTCGCGGCTCGCGCCATTTCATCGGGCGATTGTTTGTGGCTTTTGGCATGGCTGATCCTCGACAGCGCCCCTCGATACTGCATGAATTTTTCATCCAGACCGAGTTGCCGGTAAATCTGCTTCAGAATCGAGACCTGATCGTCATCGTCGTATATCGTGAAACGCGTCGTGAATCCGGGCCGGATCGAGGCGAGCGGCGCACCCTCGCGCCGCAGCAGCCGGACGCAGAAGGAGTGAAACGTTGCCACCGTGGGACCACTGTTTGAAACTTCGGCGCCCGGGATGTCGCCGGTCAGCGCGCGAACGCGGTCCCGCATTTCGCCCGCGGCTTTGTTGGTAAACGTGACCGCCAGAATGGCCCATCCCGGGACGCGATGGACGCTCATCAAATGTGCGATCCGGTGCGTGATGACGCGCGTTTTCCCGCTTCCGGCTCCGGCCAGGACCAGCAAGGGGCCCTCCCCATGCTGAACTGCTTCGCGCTGGCGCGGGTTCAGCCCCTCCAGAAAATCCATGAAAAGCCAATTTTATCATGTATGCGATCACCCCCTTTTGCGGGTATTACCTTACCCCTGAAGGGGTATTGTCTAGGAATTATCGGTACAGTAGAACTAGACATGATCGAGAAGCACTCCCTCCACTCTCTTGGTGCGATTCAGGCTCGCCTGAAGTATCTGAAAGAGAAGAAAGCAGTTCTGGACGAACTGATCAACTCTCTGGAGCGTTATTCGGCGTACCGGAACCTGGAACGGGTTCCATCAAATCGCGCCGGCACTCGCCGTCGGCTGGCCGGAGTGGCTTAACTTTCGAAAACCGGGACTCGCCAGGAAACGGATCCCGGTTTAACACCGACAAGCGCGATGCTCGTCTGTAGTGTTGTAACCTGTCAGAGAAGTGCAGCGCCTTCATTATTGGATAAATTGGGTTTGGAAAGCCCGTGGCCGCTCCAGTGAAAGGGCGGGCCATGCTGGTTGAGTTCGAACTCATTGAGCGGGCTCGAAGCGGCGATGATGGCGCGTTCAACCAAGTTGTTCAGGCGTACCGGAAGCGGATTTTAGGGACCATCGCGCGGCTGATCGGCCGGCCGGAAGACGTGGAAGATGTTGGGCAGGAAGTATTTGTCCGGTTGTATTATTCGCTCGACCAGTTGCGGACGCCGGAAGTTTTTGAGCCTTGGCTGTACCGGTTGACGGTGAACGCGGCGTATGATTATTTACGCCGGCAGCGCCGCCGGCAGGAGAGCCGGATGTCGGATTTGAGTGAGCAGCAGGTTCTGCTTGCCGACGCTCTCGCGGGAGGCAAGCAGCGGCAGGAGGAAGAGCGGCGGACGAAGATTCGTGAGATGGTTGATTCGTTGCTCGGAAAGGTCAGTGAGGAGGACCGGATTCTGTTAACCCTGAAGGAAGTCGAAGGGCTTTCTTTAAAGGAACTTGAAAAGATTTACGGGGTTAATGAGAATGCTCTTAAGGTAAGATTATTTCGAGCCAGGCAGAGAGTTCTGAAAGCCTACGAAGCGCAGGAATGAGGGACCGGGAAGCAGCGAGAGGGGTTCACATGGATCGCACAGAATACAATGACGATAAGCTGGACGCGTTGTGGGCGGCGTATCGGGACGCGTGCCCCGATCCGGAGCCGAGTGCCGGCTTTACGCCGGGCTTATGGAAGCGCATCGAAGCGCGGCGCTCCACCAACCTGATGGTATTCCGCAGGTTGGCGCAGCTCTGCGCCGGCGCCACGCTGGCGTTGACGGTGCTGATGGGATTGGTGTTGATCCCTCATCTGGAGCAGACACCGGCGGTTTCTACCACCTATGCTGACGCTTTGGCCGCGGAGCATCCCAACACCTACGTTGATATTTTCGCAGGCGAGATCAAATGAAGCTGTCGCGGGCGGCCATCGCCTTTTACATCGCGCTGGTTTTTGTGAGTGGAGTAGTGCTCGGCGCAGTCGGACACAGCTTTTATGTGGTTTCGACGGCTCCGAAAAGGCCGCCCAGCCCGGAAGAAGTTCGCAAACGAGTCACCGCGGAATACCAGCGGCGTTTGAATCTGACCGATGACCAGCTCGCCAAGCTCAACTTGATCATGGACGAGACGCGCGCGCGGATCGAAGAAACGCGGCGGGAACTGCACCCCGCTTATCAGAAAATCCGCGAAGAGCAGCAAAAGAAATTTCGCGATCTGCTGACGCCGGAGCAGCAGGTGGAATACGACAAAATCCGCAAAGAGCGCGACCAGCGGCAGAAGCAGGGCGGCCGCGGTCCGGGGGGACCAGGAATTTAAATTTGGTGGCGCAGGTCTGCGACCCGACTTCGGCCTAACCTACAGGCTGCTTCTTTTTCGCCGCGGCGGCTGCCGCTGCCGCGTCCCGAACCTTCTGATACTTCTTCTGGAAGCGATCCACGCGTCCTTCGGTATCGATCAGCTTTTGCCGTCCGGTGAAAAACGGGTGGCAGCTCGAGCAGATTTCCACGCGGATGTCGCCCTTGTGCGCGGAACGGGTGCGGAAGGTGTGCCCGCAGGCGCAGATCACGTTCACTTCTTCATAGGCGGGATGAATGCCGGCTTTCATAGGGGAAACCTCAGTTTAACACATTGGATGACGAAAAACCCCGCGCGGTCGCAGGCACCGGGCGGGGTTCTCGGTTTCTAACTAAAGAACGGACTCAGTTCGCGTGAGTGGGCCGATGAGCATGAGCTGCGGCCTCGTCACTGAACGAAACCTGTACGTTAGGAGCAGTCGACTTTAAGAGTCGGCCACCTCACGCGTATTTTGAGTGCAGTCTTTACTACCAGGTATCATTCGACTGGACCACCTCCTTTCTCAGTGATGACCCCATGATAAAACGCGATGGCGGATGTGTCAAACGATTATTGTGACAACGTGAAGTTGACGTCGATTTCGGTGACCACCTCGATCGGCTGGCCGTTGAGCAGCGTCGGCTTGTATTGCCATTGCTTGACCGCCTGATAGGCGGCCTGGACTAGCAGCGGATGGCCGGAGATGAGGTCAAGGCCGAGAACGCTGCCATCTTTGCCGATGGTCGCCGTGAACCTGACGATGCCCTGAATGCGCGCTGCCTTCGCGTCCGGCGGATAAGCAGGCACCACTTTCTGCACCAGGTTCTCCGCCTGAACATTGCCGCCGACCCGGATGCGCTGCGGCGGTTGCGCCGTGGCCGGCAGACGCTGGCCCGCGAATGGCGGCCCCAGCATCAGCGTCAGCGTCGCCTGATGGTTCGGACCGAAGTTCATTCGCGCTTCAAAATGTTCGTCGATTTCGCGTGCCGCCGCGAGAATCTGGGCGCGCGACGTTGACGTCACCTCGTCGCCTTCGTGAACCGGCAGTGCGTCGAGCACTCTTTGCTGAACGTCCGGGCTGACGCCTACGAACTCGATCGCTTTAAGCGTCGCGAGCGTCTCGATCGGAGGGGGCGGCCACGGCTGCACCATAGGGTCGCGTATCGGGCCTCGCGGCGGCGCCGGATCGAATCGTATGCTGATGCGGATCGGCGAGTGAAGCGCAGTGGCGGTCGAATAGTGCCATTGCAGAACGCTTTGGAGCACGGGTTTGCGCAGTTCATCGGGACCGCTCACCACGCGCGCGTCGCTCACTTCGCCTTTCGAGTTGACGGTCGCGTCGACGGCCACGGTTCCGGTTTCGGTCGAGCCGCCGCGGAACACCGGCGCGCGATGCATCAGCGGCGCGCCGGCATCGACGCTGATCCCCGGGCCATCGCCGGCGAGCGCATTCGCCGCGTCCGCCGTCTGCGCCGGAGCTTGCATCGGGAAAAACCACATCGCCAAACGCGCGGCCATCAGCGCGGCGGAAAGTACAGTCGCAAAACGGGCGACCAAGCGGGCTTTCGACATGGGCGTCTCCTTCAAAACGGCCGCCACTCGCAGCGCGAGCTGGCGTCTTCTCAAAAACAACGGAGCGGGCGAAAATCTCTGCTCGGCCACGGCCAGCAGAGCATGCAAATACGTCTCGCGATCGCTCGTGCGGCGCACCACTTCGGCGTCGACAGTCTGCTCGCGCGCAAGCTGGATCTGGCTGAGCACGAACCAAATCGCGGGATGAAACCACAGTGCCGCGCGAATCCCTTCTTCGCCGACGACGAACAGCCAGTCGCGCCGTTCGACGTGAATCAGTTCGTGGCACACAATCGATTCGCGCAATCTTTCGTCCAGTTGGTTTACGCTCGACGGCAGCAGAATCGACGGACGCAGCCAACCGAAGGTCACCGGTCCGGAAACCGTATCGGAAATATACCAACCAACGCGCGGCGCCTGGAATGGAGGGTCATCGAGAACGCGCGCGGCCAGCCGATGACGGCGCAATCGCCAGAAACCGATCGCGATCCAGATCAGACGCAACGCGATTCCGAGCGCGATCACGAACAGCACATCCTCGCGGCGGAAGACGAACGTCGAGCGCGTCGAATCGCCGGCGACGAACGCCGGTCCGGTGGTGATCGCCACTTCGCCCGCACTGCGCGGCGCGAGCTTCGGCTGCATCAAAGGGAGCAGGAGCGCCAGCGCGAGAATCGCCTGCCAGAACCACAATCGCGCGCGCGGATTCTTGAGCGCCAGCGCCGCGCCGGCCGCAACGGCGGTCAGCACGCAAACCTGCGCGGACCATGCCATCAGATTTTCCAGAAACCCGGTCATTTGGACTTCCCGCCCGATTTCAAATCGTTCCGGATCATGCGGCGAATCTCTTCCAGATCCTTCTCGCTTAGACGCCGGTCTTCCACCAAATGTGCCAGCAGCGGCTCGGCCGAGCCGTTGAAAACGCGATCCACAAATTCGCGCACCATCGAGCGGATCACCTGTTTCTGCGGCTGCGCGGGTTGATAAACAAACGCCCGATCGGGCTTTTTATCGCCGAGCCGTTTGTTCAAATAGCCTTTCTGCTCGAGGATATTCATCATGGTCATCACCGTGGTGTAGGCGATGCGGCGATGCTCCAGCAGCGTTTCATAAACCTGGCGCACGGTCGCCTTTTCGAGCTTCCAGACGACCTTCATGATTTCCAGCTCCTGCGCGGTCAGGGTGGTTTTTGCCGGTCTCATACTAACAAATTAGTACGATTCGTTTAGCGTGTCAAGCCATTGTGAAGCAGGCGCGCCCCGTTACAGCCCCGCCTGTGAGGGCGGGGGCCTATCGCCAATGGCCGCACGATCGAGCCACTCTTCGATTCGATCACGGATCCGGCCGTTTTCCGGGAAAAGATCGCCGATCACGGCGACGGAATCGGCCCCGGCGTCGATCACCGCGCGCGCGTTTTCACGAGTGATGCCGCCGATGGCGACCAGGGGCCGCTCAGTCAGCTGGCGCAGACGGCGCAGCTCTTCGATTCCCACCACCGGATCGGGATTGAGTTTCGTCGCGGTTCCGAAAATGGGTCCGAGCGCGAGATAATCGACCGGCTCGGACGCGGCGGCGCGCAGCTGCGCTTCATTATGTGTCGAATAACCGAGAATCGCTTCGCGCCCGAGGACCCGCCGCGCCTCGGACGGTGGCAAATCTTCCTGGCCCAGATGCAGCGCCCCGCCCAGCATTCGGGCGAGATCGGCGCGATCATTCATCACGAAAATCGCTCCGGCTCGCGCGCAGGCGTTGGCGATCTTTTCGGCATCGGCGAAAACGCCGCGCGAAAAAAATCCTTTAAAACGGAATTGCAGGATGCGGGCGCCGGCGTCGAGGATCTGGGCGGCCGCGGCCGCCGGCTCGAGTCCACGCCGCCGCGCGGTTGCAACGTCGAGAATCGGATAAAAACGTGGAAAGTGCATGCGGCGCGTTTTTAGTAGATTTTGGCCCGACGGGCCGGCTGAAAATTGCCGCTACCGCGTTGCGAGCGCGCTCTGGATTCGTTCGCTCAACTGATCGACGAACTCACCTGGCAGAAAGCCGTTCATGCGGCTCGCGACGTGGCCCTGTTTGTCGAACAGAACCGTAGTCGGAATCGAAGTGACTTGCAACAGGCGCTGCAAGCCATCTTCGAAATAAATCGTTTTCGACCATTTTTGCTGGTCGAGAAACGGCGCCACCTTGGAATGGTCCTCGTCCGTATCGATCGAAAGAAACACCACGTCGTGCCGATTCCTGAACCGTTCCTTCACTTTTTCATACAGCGGATGCTGAATGCGGCAGGGCTGGCACCAGGTGGCCCAAAAATCGAGAATCACCACGTCGCCCTTCAGATCGGCGAGCGTCAGCGTTTTTCCGTCGAGGCTGGTGAGCCGGAATTGCAGCGGATCGGTGGCGGCCAGGTTCGGCTCCAGCGCGATCAGGCGTTTTTCGCGATCCTTCACCATGGTCGAGGTTTGATCGTACGCGGCCAGAATAATATCGCCCAGGCCTTTCTCGTGGTGATGTTTTTTGCGGTAAAGCTCGCCCAGTTTTTGCCGATCGGCGGCGCGGTCCATCTCCGAAGCGTGCGCGTCGGGGACGGCGAAGGCGTCGGCCAGGCGCAGAATGGCGTCTTTATCGCGGCCCTCGGTTTCGAGCGCTTCCGACCACGCGCGCGCCGCTTCTTCAGAGGGACAAATCTGGAACGCCTGAGCGGCCAGCCGCTCGGCTTCGGAGTAGTTTTCGAGGATCGTTTCGGCGCGCGATTGATAGAGCAGCGCGCGCGCCAGGCCGCGGTCACGATCGTCCTGCAAGCGTCCGGCGTCGGCGCCGGCGGGCGGCGCGGCGGCGCGAACATCCTGGGCGAAGGCGCGGGAAAAATTGAGCGACGTCCCCGCGTTGTCTTTTCCGCCGAGCGCCAGCAGCGAGCGCGCGACGCGGTCGAGGATCAGCATATCGCCGGGCGATTCGGCCAGCGCCTGTTCGCCATATTTGACGATGCGCTGGTCGTCTTTGAGATCGATCGCCGCGTGGGCCAGCATGCGCACCAGTTGGCCGCGCTGCGGGCTTCGCGGATACTTGGCGAGAAAGGCCTCGATGCTGCGCGTCAGATCAACCGGACTGTTGCCGCCTTCCTGAAGCGCCTTGACCAGCGCCTTGTTTTCGGCATCGGAGGGATTCGGCGGCTTGGGCGCCTGCTGCGCGCTGAGGGACAAAATCGCAAACAGAGCAAGCGGCACAAGCCGCCAGGATTGTGTTTTTGAAAGCCGCTTTTCCCGCCGCGCGCAGCACAAGCCTGGCGGCTTCGGCCGCTTCATGCCTTGCCCCGCACGGCGCGAATCTGGTCCGCGAGTTCGGCTGCGCGCTCCCGGTCCATGTGCATAAACACGTCGCTTTTGGCGACCTGGTCGAGCAGCGGCAGAAATTGTTCCGGCGCGGCCAGACGCTTGCGATCCCATTCGGCCCAGATGTTCAGCAGGGCGCTGTCGACGCCCAGCCGGTCGTGACGAATGGCCCGGCGAAAATCGGCGAGCAGGCGCTCGCTTTCGGTGATGCGCTCAAACCAGTCGTGCAGCGCTTTGGCGTTTTCATCTAGCGAAAAGTTGAATTTCTGTTCGTTCTTTTGATCGCCGTCTTCCCAGCGAAACGTTTTCACGCCCATGTTGGCGACCTTCAAGCCCGATTCGAGCGGATGGGAAAAATGGTCGAGCTTCTCCGCCAGATCGAAAATTTGCGCGGTGGATGCGGCGTCGAGCTGGCATTTTTCGGGATCGTCATCGTCGGGCGATTCGCGGTACGTCACCGCGCCCGACTTATCCACGGTGATCTCGACCCAGGCCGGATCGGAGCCGGGGAACGATTTGTTATAGACGATGCGCGGGCCGGCGGCGAAGGCCGCTGTCGCCATCAAAAATATCGCGATCAAAAATTGGGCGGCCCGGCTCATGCCACTCCTTTACACAACCCCCGCTTGGGCGTGCGTGGCGTGACAGATCGCCACGGCGATGGCGTCGGCCGCGTCTTCCGAATCGATGCCGATTCCAGTGAGCGTCTGAACCATTAACTGCACCTGATGTTTTTCCGCGCGACCGTAGCCGACCACGCTCATTTTCACTTCGAGCGGCGAATATTCGCCCAGCGCGACGCCCGCTTCGGCGATCGCCAGTAGCACCACTCCGCGGACGTGCGCCAGCTTCAGCGCGGTCTTGACGTTTTGCGAATAAAAAACTTCCTCGACCGCGGCGGCTTCCGGAGCATTTCCCGCGATGACTCCGCGCAGATCGCCGGCGATGCGGCACAGCCGCATTTCCAAGGGATCTCGCGGGGTGGTGGAGATGACGCCGTGACTGAGCACCTGGTGACGCCGGCCATCGCTCTCGATCACGCCCCAGCCGGTGCGTTCCGAACCGCAGTCGATGCCCAGTACGCGCATTTGCGAATTATTCCGCCAGCGCTTCCATTTCTTTTTCGTCGATATCGTAATTGGAGTACACGTTCTGCACGTCGTCGTGTTCCTCCAGGACTTCGTTCAGCCTCAGCATTCCGCTGGCGTTCTTGCCTTCCAGATGAATCAGGTTCTTGGGCACCATGGCGATCTCGGCTTCTTCGGTCGGGATACCGGCTTTCTGGATCGCTTCGAGCACGGCCTCGTGCGCTTCCGGCGGAGAAATCACCACCCAGTTGCCGCCGTCGTTGCGCAGATCCTCGCCGCCGGCGTCGAGAATGACGTTCATCAACTGGTCTTCGTTCGCTTTTTCGCCGTCGATGACGATCTGACCTTTGCGCTCGAACATCCAGGAAACGCTGCCCTGCTCGCCCAGGTTTCCGCCGTTTTTCGAGAAAAGATGGCGGATTTCGCTGACCGTCCGGTTGCGGTTGTCGGTGGCGACGTTGACCAGAATTGCGGCGCCGCCGGGGCCGTAGCCTTCAAACATGACTTCTTCGATCTGACCACCTTCCAGTTCGCCGGTGCCGCGCATGACGGCGCGCTTGATATTATCGGCGGGCATGCTGACCGCTTTGGCCGCGACGATGGCGGTGCGCAGGCGCGGGTTCGAGTCGGGATCGCCGCCGCTGCGCGCGGCAATGGTAATTTCCTTGATGATGCGCGTGAACACTTTGCCGCGCTTGGCGTCGAGAGCGCCTTTTTTATGCTTGATGGTCGCCCATTTGGAATGACCGGACATGCGGACCTCTGGCGTGCTTGAGATTTCAGGGGTACAGATAGACCCAACAGTTCAGAATAACAGAACCCGCGAGCGGCGGCGCGCCCGGTAGCCGCCGGGCGGGCGGCAGCTTTCGCCCGAGCCGCCGCGGTTTAAAATCGATAGAAGCGCATGCCGCGCGACTTTCATTCACGGATCGTGATGTATCGGCGAATTTTACCGGATTTCTGGATCGAGAGGAAATAAATGAGCACTGCTACTACGGCTATTGAAAGAAAGGTCCCGCTGTTAGATCTTCGCGCGCTGCATGCGCCGGTTCGCGAAGAAATCCTCGCCGAGATGACGCGTGTGGTTGATTCGCAGGCGTTCATTCTGGGCGAAGACGTAAAGGCCCTGGAGAAATCAATCGCCGAGTATTGCCGCGTTTCGCATGCCGTCGGCTGCGCCTCGGGCTCGGATGCGCTGCTGCTCGCGCTGCTGGCGGCCGGAGTGAAACCGGGCGATTGCGTCGCGACCACTCCCTTTACGTTTTTCGCCACGGCGGGCGCCATTGTACACGCCGGCGCGACTCCGGTCTTTGTCGACATTCAGCCGGACACCTTCAACATCGATCCGAATCAGATCGAAGCCGCGCTGCGCACCAACCGAAGAATCAAGGCGGTGATTCCGGTTCACCTGTTCGGAGGCTGCGCGGACATGGACCCGATCGTTTCGCTCGCCCGCGAGCGTGGTTGCGCGGTGATCGAGGATGCGGCGCAGTCGATTGGCGCGGAGTATAAGGGACAGCGCGCGCTGTTTGGCGACGCCGGCTGCATCAGCTTTTTCCCGAGCAAGAATCTGGGCGCGTTTGGCGATGGCGGCATGGTCGTGGCCAACGAGGGGGCCCTTGCCGGGAAACTCGCCGCGCTGCGCGTGCATGGAGCGCTGCGCAAGTATTTCTACGATTACGTCGGCATCAACTCCCGCCTGGACACGCTGCAAGCGGCGATTTTGAGGGTTAAGCTGAAATTTTTGGATGCGGAAACGGCAGGACGCCAAAAAAATTCGGAGCTGTACCGCAGTCTGCTGCACGATCTGCCGATTACGCTACCCCGTCCGGCCGATTACCAGACGCGCCACGTCTATAACCAGTTCGTGATCCGCGCGCCGCGGCGCGATGAGCTGAAAAGCCATCTCCAGGAGAACGGAATCGGCAGCGAGATTTATTACCCCCTTTCGCTGCACCAGCAGGTCTGTTTCAAAGACCTGGGCTATGGCGAAGGAGATTTCCCGGAGAGCGAGAAAGCGGCTCGCGAGGTGCTCGCGCTTCCGATTCATTCGGCGCTGTCGAACGCGGATATCGAGTACGTCTCCCGCAAGATCGCCGCGTTTTACAGGTTAGCCTGAGCGGACCACCGGAAAATAAAATCGCTTCAAGCTTTTTCTGGCCGTGCCGAAATGAGGAATGAAGCGAGACGGCAATTGACATCCGCACCGGAACGGTTACTCGTCGTCGACGACGACCCCAACAATCGAACAACGCTCTCGCGCCGCCTGGCGCAGCGAGGGTTCGCCGTGGATGTCGCCGAGGACCCGGCGCGCGTGCTCGAAAAGATCGCGCGCGCGCAGTATGATCTGGTCCTGCTCGATCCCATGATGCCGGGGATGAACGCCCTGGACCTGTTGCACCTTCTGCGCGCGACCTACGCGCCGGGCGATCTTCCGGTGATCATGGTCGCGGCGCTCGATCACAGCCAGACCGTGCTCAACGCGCTTCAGCGCCGAAATGGTGACGCCTCACATCCGGCGCTTTCGGCTCCAGCAGAGTCGTTCGTTTCCCTCGATCCGTTGACGGGCCTGGGCGATCGTCTGATGCTGCTCGATCGTCTGGCCGTGATGAGCGCTTCCGAACCATTTGTCGACCGGCCGGCGCGCGGAGCCGTGCTGCTGCTCGATCTGGACGGGTTCAAAGTCGTCAACGACAGTCTTGGGAACGCAGTGGGCGACCGGATTCTGCGCGAAGTCGCCACCCGGCTAACCGGGCTTGGCCAACAGAATGCGCTGCCGGCTTCGGTGGCGAGAATCGGCGGGGGCGTGTTCGGAATGGTTCTGGAAGGTGCGGCGGAAGCCGAGGCGGCAGATTTCGCTGAGGCGGTGCTCGATCGGATGCGCCAGCCGTTCCCGGCCGGCGGACGCGAGATCACCATTAACGCGAGCCTCGGCGTGACCGTCGCCGATGGAACGCGGCCGGCGCCCGAGGATCTGCTGCGAGACGCCGATCTGGCCATGTTTCGCGCCAAGGAGCTGGGAAAAGATCGCTGGCACCTGTTCCGGCCGGAGCTGCGCGAGCGCGCGCTGACGAAAATGACGATTGTTCAGGATCTGCGCCACGCCATCGAACGCGGGCAGCTTTTTGCGGCCTATCAAGCCAAAGTCGACCTGCGCACGCGATCGATTCTCGGTTTCGAGGCGCTGGCGCGCTGGCAGCATCCCGAACGCGGGCTGCTCATGCCGGCGACGTTCATTCCGCTGGCCGAAGAAACCGGATTGATCCTTCCCCTCGGCGAATGGATTCTGGGCGAGGCGTGCGCGCAATTGAAACGATGGCAGACGCGTTTTCCGATGACGCCGCCGCTCACCATGAGCGTCAATCTGAGCGTGAAACAGCTCGCCGATCCGAGCCTGGTCGATCGGGTGCGGGACAGCCTGGCGCGCACCGGCATTCCTCCCGAATCGTTGCGGCTGGAACTGACCGAGAGCGCGCTGATGACCGACCTCGACTCGTCGCGCGCCGCGCTGAGCCAGATGCAGGAGTTGGGCATAGGCTTGAAGCTGGACGATTTCGGCACGGGTTATTCTTCCTTCAGTTATCTCCGCTCGCTGCGGTTCAATTCCCTGAAAATCGATCAGTCGTTTGTGGCGCGAATGAATTTGGATAACGAAAGCGAAGCTATTGTCGATTCGATTATCCGGCTGGCGCATGCGCTGGACATGACCGTGGTCGCCGAAGGGATCGAGCAGCCGGAGCAGGCCGAAGTTCTGGCGCGGCTGGGCTGCGATGCGGGCCAGGGATTTTACTTTTCGCGTCCGGTGGAAGCGTCTCGCGCCGAGCAACAGCTCTTCGCGCTGTACGGCGGCCGGCAAGAAGTAACGTAAGCCGTCCGGCTTCCTGGGATCAGCGTCAATCGGTGCTGATCCAGCCGTCGACGATTTTGATGATGCGATGGCCGTAGGTGGCGTTGGTTTCCGAATGCGTCACCTGAATAATGGTCGTGCCGGCTTCGTTTAAACGTTTAAACACTTCCATGATTTCGCGGGCCTGGCTGGAATGGAGATTGCCGGTCGGTTCGTCGGCGAGAATGACCTTGGGGCTGGCGATGATGGCTCGGGCGATGGCGACGAGCTGCTGCTGGCCGCCGGAGAGCTGGTTCGGGAATAAATCTTTTTTGCCGACCATCTGAAAACGGTCGAGCATGTCGCAGACGATGCTGTCGCGCTCGGATTTTTTGAAGTTGCGGTAGGAGAGCGGGATGTCGAGATTTTCGTAAACGGTCAGCGAATCGAGCAGGTGATAGCTCTGGAAGACGAAGCCGAAATATTTTTTGTAGATTTCGTCGCGGTCCTTCTTTTTCAGCTTGTGAATGGGGTGGTCCAGGAAATGGTATTCGCCGGTCCAGGCGCTGTCGTGCATGCCGATGAGGTGCAGCAGGGTGGATTTGCCGGCGCCGGAGGGTCCCATGATGGAGACGAATTCGCCTTCTTTGATCTCGATGTTGATGCGGCGCAGGACGAAGGTTTTGGTGGGGCCGTGCTCGAAATATTTTTCGATGTTGCGAAGCTCGATCATGGCGAACTCTCAGAATAACATCCGTGTACAATTCTTAGGATGAAATACACGCTTGCGCTGTTTTTGTTACCCGCCGCGGTTTGGGCGCAGATTCCGCCGGTAAAGGGCGAGGTGATCACGCAGTATTCGATGAAGTACATCGACGTGGCGGCGGGGACCGGGAAATTGGCCGAGCCGGGGAAGGTCTATGTGGTGCAATACACCGGTTGGCTGACGGATGGGACGAAATTCGACTCGTCCTACGATCGCGGCGAGCCGATCAGCTTCGAGCAGGGGAAACGCAAGGTGATTCCGGGGTGGGACGCGGGGTTTGAAGGCATGCGGGTCGGCGGGAAACGGCGGTTGCTGATTCCGTATCAGTTGGCGTATGGGGAAAAGGGTCGCGGGAAGATTCCGCCGAAGGCGGAGTTGATTTTCGACGTCGAGTTAATCGATGTGAAGGATGCGCCGGCGGAGGCGGGGAAGTGAATCGTTTGAACTCGATATTCGTCTAACAGTTAGACGGGTCAGGCCGATAAACGACTTGACGGAAGTGGTATATTCGAGTCAGGAGTTAGCGTTATGAAGACCATCCTACGCCCCAGTTACCCAAATCCACGCTATCCTAATCCGCGCTATCCTAATCCGCGTTAGGAGAGCCGCTGGAGCATTTCATTGGCCTTCGCCACGTTCTTGGTGAAGGACTCGACCGGCACTCCCAACTGATAGGCCCGCTGGGCAATGGCGATTCCGGCGCGTACTTCTTCGCGCGTCGAAGCAAACGAGATCTTGACATAAGCTTCCGTATCGATTGGTTCGGACCGCTCCGGGACCGCAGCACGGGCAGCGGCGACGTACTCGCGAGCTTTCTGTTCATGAATGTGATCTCCGGTCTCGGCGTAATAATAGGCGAGGCTATTCTGCAATTTCCAGAGAGCGTCGCCGTCCTTCGCCGTGCATGCGGAGAGCGCGGCCTCGGCAATCCTGATGGCCTCGCCGATCTGCCCGGCTCGCCAGTAAAGAAAAGCGAGGGACAAACCGTCCTGGGGAGGCCGGCGCCCTGCTTTGGCCCACAAATCTGCAGCGCGCTTCCAGTCTTCCGGTTTGGTGGACTGGAGAAGGATGGCGATTTCATCGGCCGGGCGGGCCTCGACTTTGGCGGCGGCCTCCTTGATTTTGCCTTCACGGGCGAGTTGGCGGGCTTCCTCGTCCTGAACGAAATTGAGCTGGCGGGCGATCACTTCGGTGATGCCCTGCCAACTCTTCGGAAATTTTCCCACCTCTTCCTTGACGTCGCGGGCTAGAGTCGCCAAGCCTTCGCGGATCGCGGGAGCCAAGTGAGCCTTGGTGGCCTCCTCGACGATCCAGAGAAGTACCGCGCCGACGACGACGGCGGTGACGACGACCAGGAGATGCCCGACCGCTTCTTTGATAAATCCCTTGTTCGGATAGTCGCGGTTGATTCCATCCATACCGACGAGCACGAAGAGGAAAACCGAAAAAATCGCAAAGATGCGAAGAGACGGAGGCAATTTAGCCATTCTGCCAGAATACAAGATTAAAGGCGGCTTCTGAGCAGTCGATTCACCGCGGCGGGGTCGGCCTGGCCGCGGCTGGCTTTCATCACCTGGCCGACTAAGAATCCTAAAACCGCGGTTTTGCCGGACTTGTACTGCTCGACTTGCTTGGGGTTGGCGGCGATCACTTCATCGATGATTTTCGCCAGGGCCGATTCGTCGCTGATTTGTTTTAAACCTTCCCGATCCATAATGGTTTCGGCCGATTCGCCGGTCGCGAACATTTTCGGGAAAATTTCCTTGGCTAATTTGCCGGTCAGCTGGCCCTGGTGAATCAGCGCCACCAGCGCACCGAGATTTTCGGCGCTCACCGGGGATTCGCCAATTTCTTTGCCTTCCTGTTTCAATAAACCGGTCAGGTCGCCCATCACCCAGTTGGCGGCCGAGCGCGGGTCTTGCGAAATGGCCGCGACTTTTTCGAAATAATCGCCGATTTCGCGTGTAGAAGTTAACACGTGGGCATCGTAATCGCGCAGTCCATACGATTCGATAAAACGATGGCGGCGCGCGGCGGGCAGTTCGGGGACTTGCTCGCGCACTTTGGCGAGCCATTCTTCGCTGATCTGCAAGGGAACTAAATCCGGCTCGGGAAAATAACGGTAATCGTGGGCGTGTTCCTTGCTGCGCATGCCGACGGTTTCGCCGGTTTCGACGTTGAACAGGCGGGTTTCCTGCATCACGCGGCCGCCGCTTTCGACGACGGCGACCTGGCGCTCGATTTCGTGGTCCAGGGCCATTTTTAAAAAGCGGAAGGAATTGAGATTTTTCACTTCAGCCTTGGTGCCGAATTTTTCGGCTCCGCGCGGGCGGACGCTCACGTTCGCGTCGCAGCGGAGATGGCCTTTTTCCATGTCGCAGGTGGAGACCGAGACGTATTGCAACACCTGCTTGAGCTCGGTGAGGAAGGCGTGGGCTTCGTCGGAGCTGCGCATGTCCGGGTCGGTTACGATTTCGATGAGCGGCGTGCCGCAGCGGTTCAGATCGACGTAGGTGTAACGATCGGAGTCTTTGAAGCCGTCGTGAATGCTTTTTCCGGCGTCGTCTTCCATGTGGACGCGGGTGATTCCGATGCGCTTGCCGCCGATGTCGAGATGGCCGTGCTCGGCGAGAGGCTGGTCATATTGAGAAATCTGGTAGCCTTTGGGCAAATCCGGGTAGAAGTAATTTTTGCGCGCGAAAATGGAGCGCGGATTGATCCTGCAATTCAGGGCCAGCGCGGCTTCGATCGCCATTTCGACGGCGCGGCGATTCAGAACGGGCAGCGCGCCGGGAAGGCCCAGACAGACCGGGCAGACATTGGAATTGGGCTCGGCTCCGAAGCTGGTGGGGCATCCGCAGAAGATTTTGGTTCGCGTGGCGAGCTGGACGTGAACTTCCAGGCCGATGACGGGTTCATACCTGGTGATGGCGTCCGCAAGCAGAGTGCTGGCTGACATCGATTTATTATACGGCGAGGTCGTCGTAGTACCTCGACGGTCGCTGTCTTAGGGGTTCTGCAAGGATACGATTAAGACGAAACCCTAGGCTCTAACGCGGGCTACCTTATGAGACGATCATCTCAGCAGGAACGAAAACGTTTGTAAAAGGAGAGCCTTGTTCATGCAATACAGAGAATCCTTCGCCCGGCTTGCGACCATTCTGCTGGTATGCGTGCCTTTGCTTTTATCGACACCCGTCAAAGCGTACGGATATGCGGACCCGGGGTCAGGAGCTTTTCTGTATCAAGCCTGCTACGCGGCGTTTCTCGGCGGGACTTATTATCTGCGCAAACTGCTCGACCGGTTTTGGCGGAAACGGCGCTAGTGTGCTGGCCGACGTGATATTTAAGATGGGAGCGAACGGGGCCGAGGGTCCCGCGCAGGTCACGGATTTGCCCCACAATGCTGCGGACGAGTGAAGCGTCGCTCTCTGACTCGGCTGCCTTGCGATCGTTCCGCGATCCGGCGGGAACGCTGTTCCGGGATGGGCAACGAATCTTACGGCAGGTGAACGGCGAGGCGGTTGCCGCGCTGGAATCGTTTCTGCGGACGCGAACGGCGCAGGACGCGGTGGAACGCGGGACGCTGGTTCGATCCAAACGTTTGAGCGCCGATCTGTTCGAGCACGAGCGCATTCCTTTCCCGAGTTATCCCTACGAATGGCCGGCGGAGATGCTGTATGCGGCCGGAAAACTGACCATGGAGCTGGCGCGAGGCGCGCTGGAAGAAGGGTTCGGCATCAAGGATGCGACGCCGTACAACGTTCTGTTTCACGGAAGCCGCGCGGTGTTCGTGGACGTGCTGTCGTTTGAGCCCCGCGACGGGCGCGATGCGGCGTGGCTGGCTTACGGGCAGTTCGTGCGGACTTTTCTGCTGCCGCTGCTCGCCAATCAACGGTTAGGAATGCCGCTGGCGCCGATTTTCTCGGGCGCGCGGGACGGGCTGGAGCCGGAAACGGTGTATCGCTGGAGCGGGACGTTGCAACGATTTTTTCCGCCGTTTCTGACGCTGGTTTCGATTCCGAAATGGCTGAGCGGGCGCGAAAAGGAAACGACGTACCGTCCGCGCAGAGCGCCGTCGGAGGAGCAGGCGCTGTTCATTTTGGAGCGAGTGCTGCGCAGTTGCGAGCGGCAACTGGATTCGCTGAAGCCGCGGGCCTGTGATTCCGCGTGGTCCGGATACCTGGAGCACAAATCGATTTACACGGCGGCGCAGCGGGCGCAAAAAGAAGCGCTGGTGCGCGAAGCGCTGGCGATCGCCCTGCCGGGTGAGGTTCTGGATATCGGGGCGAACGAGGGGTATTTCAGTTTTCTGGCGGCGCGCGAGCGGGCGAGCGTGGTGGCGATCGATTCGGACGCGGCTTGCGTGGGCTCGATCTGGCGGGGGGCTTCGCAGGAGGGTTTAAATGTGCTGCCGCTGGTGGTCGATTGGGCGCGGCCGACGCCGGCGATGGGATGGCGAAACCGGGAATGCGCGTCGTTTCTCGACCGGGCGCGCGGCGGCTTCGACCTGGTGATGATGCTGGCGGTGGTACACCACCTCGCGGTGAGTGAACGGATTCCGCTCGAAGAAATCTTCGCTCTGGCAGCGGAAACGACTCGGGAATATCTGCTAATCGAATTCGTGGGTTCCGACGATCCCTGTTTCAGGCGGATTGTTCGCGGGCGGGACCAGCTGTACTCGCACCTGACCCGGGAAAGCTTCGAGGCCGCGGCGCGGGAGCGCTTCGATTTGCTCAAATCAGCCCGAATCGACGGAATGGAACGATGGATATATCTGCTGCGAAAACGTCGCTAGCGCGATTGGGATCCCCGCCGGTACGCCATCACCTGATCAACCTGCTGATCTGCCTTTCGGTGGGAAATTTGTGTTTTCTGCGGCGCTGGTACGATCTGGAACACTTGCAGGATCGGGCCATGGATTATTATCGGACGGGTCCGGAAGATCCGGCGCTGCTGATCGCCACGGTGGCTTCGGCGTTCGTGTTGAGCCTGGTGTTTTACGTACTGTTGCTGCTGGTGCAGCGGCGGCCTTCGCGGGTGAACGTCCGGCTGGCGCAGTGCGGATTTTTGCTGGTGCTGATGTACCCGCTCGAATCGGTGCGGCAATACTGGAACACGGAAGGCGGCAGCTACGATCTGCCGTCGAACATCGTCATCCTGTGCATTGAAGCGACGCTGGCGGTGGGAGCGCTGCTGGCGTTGCGGGGAAATCCGCGGGTGGTGGGCGCGGCGCGGCGCATCGCGCTGCTGCTGACGCTGCTGTTTCCCTCACTGTTCCTGGATTTCACCTGGGGCCGGTCGGCGGCTGAACCGGCCTCGGCGTATCAGCCAAGACCATCGGCGGCGATGCTTGCGCACGCGGCGCGGGGACGCGTGGTGTGGGTGCTGTTCGACGAGCTGGACCAGCGGCTGGCGTTTGACTTGAGGCAGCCGAAGGTCGAATTGCCGGAGCTGGACCGGCTGCGCGCGGAATCCTTCACGGCGTCGGCGGCGGAGCAGACGGCGGGATGGACCACGCTGGCCGTACCGGCGCTTCTTTCCGGAACAATTTTCGAGCGCGCCGAACTGGTGGACGCGACCACGCTGCGCGTTTATCCGCAGGGATCAAAGAAAGGGGCGAGCTGGCGGGAGGAGCCGAACGTGTTCAAACGCGCGCGCGCGGCGGGGTTCGACGCGGCGCTGATCGGCTGGCACCATCCCTATTGCCGCATTCTGGGAGACGAGCTGGTGAAGTGCGTGGCGGTGCCCAGCGGCGATTCCACGGCGGCGCTGCTGCGCGAGACCCAGGCGGGCGAGATCGGCGCGCTGCGCTCGATTCCGTTGCTGTTTGATCTCCAATGGTCGAACCTGAGGGATGTGTTCCGGACGGGAGTGTCGGAGTCGGAATCGGCGGGAGAGCGCGACGAGTACGCGCAGCAGCGGCAGCAGCGGCAATATTTTCAGATCCGCGATCTGGCTTACACGGCCGCCGCGGATGGCAAGCTCGATCTGTTATTCCTGCATTTCCCGTTGCCGCATCCGTTCCCGATCTATAACGCGGAGCGCCGCGATTTTACCTTGAGCCGGGACCTGAGCTACGCAGATAATCTGGCGCTGGTGGATCGCACGGTGGGGGAATTGCGGCGCGCGATCGAACAGGCGGGTTTGTGGGACTCGACGACGCTGGTGATCACCGCCGACCACGGGCTGCGTCCCAATTTGTGGCGCGGTCGAATCGGCTGGACGCCGGAGCTGGAACGGCTGACCGGAGGCAAACAGACTCCGTTGGTGCCGCTGATCATCAAAGTGGCTGGATCGAAGGAAGGCGCTGCCTACGATCGGCCGTTTTCGAGCGTGGTCGAAAGCGATCTGGTGATGGCGGCGCTGCGCGGGGAATTGAAGTCTGCGGCGGACGTGGCGGCGTGGATTGATCAGCGTGGGGAAACGGCGGCAATGCGGCGGCGGTAGGTTCTTCTGGTTTCTTCGAGAAGCTCCTCGATCTGGGGTAGTGTCGCGGAAAGTTGCGGAGCCGCACTGGACGGCAAAAATGAGCCGCGAGCCCGCACTTTCTGGAACACAACTTATGCGCCGAGGTAGCGGGCGTACAGGCTGCGGGCGACGGCGACGTCGGTGGTGCCTTTGATGATCGCGCGGCCATCGGGGAAAACGGTCAGCTCGTAAGCGTCGAGCGTGACGCGCAGGGCAAATTCATTGGCGCGAACCGGGGCGATCGTGGCAAGCCGGGAGGCGAGCTGCTCCAGGTCGAGGGGGCGAGCGCGTTCATGGATCTGCACCGCGTTGCGCCCGCACAGGCTGATGGGCGCGCGGCGCGATCCGTCGAGATGAATGAATTCGCGGCGGACGCAGCAGGGGCAATCGGGATCGCGCGCGGGCGCATCGAGCTGGCGAATTTCTCCGGACCAGACGTCGATGGTCGTTAGCCGGGCAATGAGCGGCGCGCCGGCGAGAATTTTCAGCGCGTCGGCGGCTTGCAGGGAAGCGATCGCGGCGGTGACGGGCGAAAGGACGCCGGCGGTTTCGCAAGTCGGCTGCGCGCCTGGCGGCGGATCGGGATAAACGCAGCGGAAGCACGCGGTGCAGCCGGGAATTACGGCGAGTTTCAATCCGTAGCTGCCGACGGCGGCGCCGTAGATCCAGGGCATGCCGGATTGGACCGCGGCGTCGTTGATCAGATAGCGGGTTTCGAAGTTGTCGGTGCCGTCCAGAATCAGGTTGATGTTTTCAAAAAGCTCGCCGGCGTTGGACGGCGTGAGGTCGGCGACCACCGGTTCGAGCGCGACTTCGCTATTGATCTCGCGCAGGCGGCGCGCGGCGGCGGCGGCCTTGGGCACAGCGTCTCGCGCGTCGGATTCGGCGTAAAGGAACTGGCGTTGCAGGTTGCTCTCTTCGACGAAATCGCGGTCGATCAGGCGTAGCGATCCGACGCCGGCGCGGGCCAGCAGTTCGGCCTGCACGCTGCCGAGGGCTCCGCAGCCGACGACGGCCACGCGCGCGGCGCGAATTTTGCGCTGGCCTTCCTCGCCGAACGGCGCGAAACGGACCTGGCGGGAGTAGCGCGATTCCATTTTCAACCATGATGGTAACAGTAACAACGTGGGTTATCATTGGGAAACGTGCGTTTGCCGGTGCTCGTGGTTGTGCTGCTCGCCTCCGCCGGAGTCGCGCCGGCGCAGACGTCGGGCGCCGAGCTCCAGGGTCGAACCATCTCGCGCATCGATTTCGATCCGGCGCGGCAGCCTTATCCCGCCGCGACGCTGCAAAAAATTCTGCCGATTCACCCCGGAGATAAGCTGGACCTGGACTCGCTGCATACAACGATTCAAAAATTGTATGAAACAGGACGCTATTCCGATGTTTCAATCGACGGAAGGCCGGATAGCAAAGGCGGCGTGATTCTGACGATTTCGACCGAAACCAATTATTTCGTGAGCGGGGTGAGCGTGGAAGGCGCTGCCGAGCCGCCGACGCGCGGGCAACTGGAAACAGCCACCAAGATGGAGCTGGGCACGCCGTTCGCCGAGGGACAACTGGAACAAGCCACGGCAAATATCGAGGAGCGGCTGCGCGCCAATGGACTTTACCAGGCGCAGGTGACTTCGCACACCGACAAATATCCGCAGACGCAGGAGGTTTTTGTTCATTTCAACATCGATTCGGGCCATCGCGCGCGGTTCGACGGCGTGAACCTCACCGGCAGTTTCAAGCAGCCCGAGCGCAACATCATTAATGACACGCACTGGCGGCGGGGCATCTGGCTGATCCATTTTCCGGGATGGCGCGAAGAGACGCAGGCGCTGACGCAGCGCGGCGTGAATCGGGTGCTTGAAAAGTTTCAGAAAGGCGATCATCTTCAGGCGACGGTGACGCTCGAAAGCCTGGAATATCACGAGGACCCCAACACGGTGACGCCGACGCTGGCGCTTGAAAGCGGGCCGATCCTCGAAATTCGCAGCAGCGGGATGAAGGTGTCGCAGGGCAAGCTGCGGCAGTTGATTCCGGTGTACGAAGAGCGCACGGTGGATCGCAGCCTGCTGGTGGAAGGGCGGCGCAATCTGATCGAATATCTGCAATCACAGGGATATTTTGACGCTAAGGTGGAATTTGAGGACACCACGCCGGAGCCGGGAAAACAGGTGATCGATTACAGCATTACGCCGAATCTGCGGCATAAACTCGAACACATCGGGATCGCGGGAAATCATTATTTCGACGCGCAGACGATTCGAGAACGGCTCTCCATTACGACCGCGCGTTTTATTACCCCGCGGTGGGGACGATTTTCGCAGAAGATGCTCGCCAACGATCTGGACGCGATTCGCTATCTGTACCGGTCCAACGGGTTTCGCGACGTCGAAGTGAGCGCCAAAACGGCCGACGATTACAAGGGCGTGCACGGTCATCTTTCGGTGCAGATTACGGTGCGGGAGGGGCCGCAGTGGTTCGTGAATCAGCTCGATTTAGTGGGATTTCCCGAAGGCGATTTGCCGTACATCCGCGCGGTTCTGCAATCGACCGAAGGCGAGCCGTTCAGCGAAGCCAACGTGGCCGCGGATCGCGACACGATTCTGAGCTATTACTACAACAACGGCTATCCCGACGCGATGTTCGACTGGAGCGAATCGCCGGGGCCGTCGGAGTATCGGGTGAACGTCAGCTACACGATGCAGACGGGGCGGCGCCAATACGTGCGCGCGATTCTGGTGCGCGGGCTGCGAACGACACGGAGTTCGGTGGTCGATTCCCGGCTGCTGCTCAAGCCGGGCGATCCTTTATCGCAGCGCAAGATCGCAGATACGCAGCAAAAATTGTACGACCTGGGAATTTTTTCGAAGGTGCAGACGGCGGTTCAGGATCCGGACGGCGACGAAGACAACAAGTACGTGCTGTTCGATATCGACGAAGCGAACCGCTATTCGTTCAATGCCGGCATCGGCGCGCAGCTGGGGCGCATCGGCGGCGGCGTGACCACGTTCGACGAGCCCGCCGGCACCACCGGGTTCAGCCCGCGCGTTTCCTTCGGCATCAGCCGGCTGAATCTGTTCGGCGAAGGCCGCACGCTCAGCCTGCAAACGCGAGTCTCGACGGTGGAGCAGCGTGCGCTGTTGAGTTACAGCGCGCCGCAGTTTCTCGACAATGAAGATTTGACGCTGACCGTTTCCGGGCTGTTCGATAATTCGCACGACATTCGCACGTTCGCCGCGCAGCGCGCGGAAGGGTCGATTCAGCTCGCACAGCGGCTGACCCGCGCCAACAGCCTGCAATACCGCTTTACCTATCGTCACGTGGTGATCGGCGACGTGCTGATTTCGCCGGAGCTGATTCCGCTGTTTTCGCAGCCGGAGCGCACCGGCATCGTTTCCATGACCTTCATTCAGGACCGGCGCGACGATCCCATCAACACGCATCGCGGCGTCTACAATACGATTGACGTCGGGATTGCGACGCGCGGCCTGGGATCGATTTCGGAATTTTCGCGGCTGCTGATGAGGAACTCGAACTATTATCCGCTGGGGCATGGAATCGTGCTGGCGCGCTCGCTGCAATTCGGGTGGATCCAGCGGCTGGCGGGTCCGCCGGATATTCCGCTGGCGGAACGATTTTTTTCCGGCGGCGCGACGTCGGACCGCGCGTTTCCCGATAACCAGGCCGGTCCGCGCGATCTCGAAACCGGGTTCCCGCTGGGCGGCGACGCGATGCTGATGCATTCGACCGAACTGCGCTTTCCGCTGGTCGGCGACAACCTGGGCGGGGTGCTGTTCTGGGACGTGGGCAACGTGTTCGCGGATCTGCGCGACATCGATTTTCGTTTTGACCAGCGGAATAATCAGGATTTCGATTACATGGTGCAGGGCTTCGGATTCGGGCTGCGCTATCACACGCCGATCGGTCCGATTCGCGTCGATTTCAGTTTGAGTCCGAATCCGCCGCGATTTTTCGGTTTTCAGGGGACCTTCGACCAGTTGCTGGCGAACCAGGGTGTGCTGACCAATCAGCGCATCAACGCGTTTCAATTCCATTTTTCGCTGGGGCAGACGTTCTGATGAAAACACGCATCGCATTTTTTGTGTTGGCCGTTTTCGCCGCGCGGGCGGAGGTGCTGGACCGGATCGCGGTCAGCGTCGGCAAGCAGGTGATCACCGAGCGCGATGTGCTGCGCGAGGTGCGCATCGATGCATTTCTCGACCGAAGGCCGGTGGAAATTACGCCGGAACAGAAACGCGCCGCCGCGGATCGCCTGGTGGATCAGCTTTTAATTCTCGAAGAAGCGGCGCTGACCAAAGTGAATTTGTCGACGGACGAAGATGCGCGAAAGCTGCTCGACGAAGTGAAGGCGCCGTACGGAGCCGATTATCAGGCGGCGCTGGAGCGATACCAGATCACCGAACCGGATCTGGTGAAGCATCTGGTCATGGGTTTGCGTGCGATGCGTTTCACCGATCTGCGTTTCCGTCCGGAGGTGCAGATTTCGGAGGAAGACCTGCGCGACGCCTACCATTCGCTGATCGCGGGCGCGCCGCCAAACGGCAAGCCGGCGCCGTCGTTTGAGGCGAGCCGGGAGCAGTTGGAAAAATTGCTGACGGATCAGCGCACCGCGCAAACACTTGACCAGTGGCTAGAAACGCGGCGCAGTGCCACTCAGATTTTGTATCACCAGCAGGTGTTTCAATGAGACGATTCGGGCGGATCTTGTTGTGGGTCGCGGTTGCCGGCGCGGTGCTGGTGATGGCGGCGCTGATCGCCGGCGTCGTGGTGGCGCGCAGCGGGTGGTTCCGGGAAAAAGTCCGCGAGCGCATCATCTCCGAAATCGAAAAAGCCACCGGCGGGCGCGCCGAGATCGCGAGTTTCCACTTCGATTCGGAACATCTGACGGCGACGATCGACGGGCTGGTGCTGCATGGAAAAGAGCCGGCGGGCGATCCGCCTCTGGTGGCCGTGAAATCGGTGACGGTGGGGTTGCGCGTGATCTCTCTGGTGGAACGCAAATTTGATTTGTCGTCTCTGCGTGTGGAGCAGCCGCGGGTGCACATCGAATTCTATCCGGATGGGTCGAACAATCTGCTGATCAGGCATGGCAACTGGGCCCAGGATCTTCTGAAGGTCGCGATCCGGCGTTACGATGTCGACGACGGGCTGCTCGATTACGATCAACGGCGCATTCCGCTGAATGTTCATGGCGAGAATCTGCGCGCGCAAATGAGTTATGAAAAAAACGGTCCGCGATACCGCGGGGAATTGGAATCGCGCGCGGTGCGGGTGATGGCGAAAAGCGCGCCGCCGATCGGGTTGAACGTTTCCGCGGCCTTCGCCATCGATAGCGCGGGGATCGATATCGCATCGCTGCGGCTGTCCTCGGGCGATTCGCGGGCGGAACTGAGCGGGCGGCTGGACGATCCGCGCTCGCCTCACGGCACGCTGGCTTTGAAGGCGTCGGTTTCGGTTCGTGAAGCGGCGGAGCTTTTCGCGCTGCCGGTAGCGCGAACGGGAAGCGCGGGGTTCGATGGACAGGTTGTGTTTTCGTTTGAGGATGTTTCGATCGCGGGACGAATCAACGCGCGCGGGCTCGGCTACACGCGCGACCGGTTGAAAATCGAGGGTGCGGATTTCGCGGCGGGCGTCCGTCTGACGCGCGATCGCCTGGTGCTGAATGGAATCGTCGCGCACGCTTTGGGTGGGACGGCTGAGGGCACGGCGCAGTTGAATGACTGGCGCCGGCTGCATCTTGAAGGCAATCTCGCCGGGCTGACGGTGCGGCAGGCCGCGGCGATGGTGACGCAGCGGACGATTCCGTGGGACGGCGCGCTGGCGGCGGGCTTTTCGCTGGATGCGACGCTGGGGCGCGCCGATGCGAGTGTTAAAACTTCCATCACGGTTACGCGATTGACGGCTGCAACGCCGATTGACGGCCGCGTGGATGCGGCCTACGATCAGGCGTCGAATCAGATTACGCTCGAAAATTCATGGGTCGAGACGCACGCGACGCGAGTGGAGGCTTCGGGCACGCTGGGCGGAACGCTGGCGGTCGAGGCGCAATCGAGGGATCTCGACGATGTGCTGCCGGCGCTGGCGATCGCGGAAGAAAACGCGCCGAAGGAACTCCCGATGAAGCTGGTGAACGGACGCGCGACGTTTCAGGGGAGTGTTTCCGGGCCGCTCGACGATTTGCGCGCGGCGGGTCAGGTGACGGTCGCGAACGGCAGCTTCGACGGCCACGCATTCGACCGGTTTTCAGGTGCGGTGAACGCGGCGAGGGACGTCGTGCAAGTGAATCGCGCGACGTTGGTTCGCGGCGCAACGGAAGTGGACGGATCGGCCAGTGTAACGAAGAGCGCGATTGCGGCGCAGTTCAATTTTCGCAATGCGGCGATCGGCGAGCTGGCGAAAGAAGCTGGCGTGAATCTGCAAATCAAGGGAACGGCATCGGGATCGGCGCGCGTTTCGGGATCAGCGCAGAATCCGGATGCCGAGGCTCAAGTTGCGATCGAGAAGCCGGCGGGCTTCGGCGAACAGCTCGACCATTTGCGCGCCAACGTTCGATATTCGGCGGGCGAGATTACGGTAAGCGACGGCAATGCGACGCTCGGTTTGGGCGCGGTCGCGTTTCAGGGCGATTATCGTCATCGTGCGGGCGATTGGCAAAGCGGCGATGTGAGGGTCGCGTTTACGGCGCAGCAGGTGGCGTTGTCGTCGATCAAGGCGTTCGCAAATCTCCAGAGCGGCGTGGAGGCGAAAGTCGGCGGGAAGGGCAGTGCGGCGGCGCGCGTTATGAATGGCGAGATCGAGCTTCAGTCGGTCAACGGCGACGCGATGGTCCAGGATGTACGCTGGAACCGGCAATCGTTCGGCGACGTGACGCTGTCGGCGCAGACGCAAGGATCGGAGCTGTCGCTGCGCGCCGCGGCGAAAGTGCAGAGTGTTCCGATTCAGGCGCAGGGGTCGTGGAAGCTGACGGGCGATATGCCGGGAACGGCGTCGATCGAGATTCCGCGGACGAATCTGGCGACGGTGCACAGCGTTTTGATGAGCGGCGGTCCGCTCGAAAATACGGTGCTGCCGTTTGAAGGATCGGTCGACGGCGCGCGCGTGGCGATTTCGGTCGCGCTGCGCAAGCCGCTCGATTTTCACGCGGAATTGACCACGGGAGCGATCGAAATTCATCCCAAGCCGACGCAGACGCTTCGCCTCGGCGTGCAGGCGCAGGACGTGGTGTTGCGCAGCGCGAAACCAGTGACGGTGGAAATTTCGGCGAAGGAAGCGCGCATCGATTCGGCGCAATTCGCGGCGCGCGATACCAGCATTCAAGCGACGGGGGCGGTTTCGTTCAACGCGAAAAACAGCTCCGACCTGAACGTGCGCGGCGCGGTGAACCTGATTATTCTGCAACTGCTGAATCCCGATCTGGTGGCGCGCGGCAGCGCGACGGTTCAGGCCACGATTCGCGGGTCGCTGCGCGATCCGCAGGTGAACGGGCGCATGGAATTGAAAAATGCGTCGCTTTATCTGGGCGATCTGCCGAACGGCGTCGACAACGCCAACGGCGCGGTGATTTTCGATCGCAATCGCGCCACCATCGAAAAGCTGACTGCGGAGACCGGGGGCGGCACCGTGAATTTCGGCGGATTTATCGGTTTCGGATCGCCCCTGGTGTATCGCATGCAGGCGACCGTTCAGAAAGTTCGCGTGCGTTATCCGGAAGACGTCAGCGTGACGTTCGACGCTACCCTCGCGTTAAACGGGACCTCCGACTCGAGCACGGTTTCCGGTCTGGTCACGCCGACGCGGGCGTCCTTCACGCCGCGCGCCGATCTGGCGCGGGTGCTGGCGCAAAGCGCGGCGCCGCTGCCTGCGCCGGCCGCGTCGAGCGAATATCTGCGCGGCATGCAACTCGACGTGCGCATCCAAAGCGGACCGGGATTTGAGCTGGAGACTTCGCTGACGCGCAACCTGGAAGCCGAGGTTGATTTGCGGCTTCGCGGCACACCGCTGCGGCCGGCGCTGCTCGGCACGGCCAGCGTGAATGAAGGCGAGGTGCAGATGTTCGGCAACCGCTATACGGTGAATCGCGGCGATATTCGTTTTGTGAATCCGGTGAAGGTCGATCCGATTTTCGATATGGATCTGGAAACCAAGGCGCGCGGCGTGACGGTGAACATTACAATTTCGGGCACGTTCGAAAAATTAAATGTGAATTACAGCTCCGATCCGCCGATGCAGCCGCGCGAAATTATCGCACTGCTGGCCATGGGCCGATCGCCGGAAGATGTCGCCGGATTGGGTTCGCAGCAGTACGGGACCTCATCCAGCAGCCTTTCCGAAGCCGGCGGAGGCTTGATTTCCGAGGCGATCACCGCGCAGCTCTCCAGCCGCTTGCAGCGCTTTTTCGGATCGAGCCGCGTGAAAATTGATCCCACGCTGACGGGCGCCGAATATCTGCCGCAGGCGCGTCTTATTTTTGAACAGCAGGTCTCGACCGATATCACGCTCACCTACATCACCAACCTCAACCGAACAGAAGAACAGATCGTGCAGATCGAATACGATTTCGCGCAGCGGTGGTCGGCAATTGCGACGCGCGAGGCCAACGGGCTGTTCGGAATCGATTTTGAATATAAGAGAAGGTTCAAGTGACCAATCTGGCGGCGGCGGAGATGGTGGAAATGCAACTGCTGCGGCGCGGCATCCGCGACGCGCGCGTGCTGGAGGCGATGCGCGGCATTCCGCGCGAGGAGTTCGTAGCGGAAAGGTTTCGCGAAGAAACCTACGCCGACGCGCCGCTGCCCATCGGCTACGGGCAGACCATCAGCCAGCCGTACATGACCGCGCTGATGGCGGAGTTGCTGGAACTGACAGGCCCGGAAAAAGTGCTGGACGTGGGAACGGGGTCGGGGTATCACGCGGCGGTGCTGGCCGCACTGGCGTGGCGCGTGGTTACGGTGGAGCGCATTCCGGAATTGTGCGTGATGGCTCGCGCGAATCTCGAAAGCGCTGGAGTGCACGGAAATATCACGGTGGTGTGCGGCGACGGGTCGCTGGGCGTGCCGGAAGAAAGTCCGTTTGCGCGAATTTCGGTGGCCGCGGCGTCGCCGTCGGTGCCGCGCGCGCTGCTCGATCAACTGGATGATCCCGGCATTCTGGTGATCCCGGTGGGCGGGCGCAGCGAACAGGATCTGCGGGTGATTCGCAAGGAGAACGGAAATATTTCGACGCGAATCGCTTCCGGTTGCCGGTTCGTGCCGCTGATCGGCCGGGAAGGCTGGCAGGAAAACTGATGAAGGAGAAACTGGAAATTCCGCCCGCGGAAATGCGGGCGCTAGGCTATCGTGTGGTCGATCTGATTGTCGATCACTACGCGTCGCTGAACGAAAACATTGTCGGCGCGAAGGGCGATCCGGCGGTGCTGCGGCCGCTGTTTCGCCAGGCGCCGCCGCGCGATCCGGCGCCGGCTGACGAAATATTCGCGCGCGTCGAGCGCGACGTTCTGCCGTACATCATGAATATCTGCCATCCGCGATTTTTCGCGTTCGTGCCGGGGCCGTCGAATTTCGTGAGCGTGATGGCCGATGCATTGGCAGCGGGTTTCAACGTGTTCAACGGATCGTGGCTGGGAGGGTCCGGTCCGGCGGCGCTGGAACTGGCGGTGATCGAGTGGTTCCGCGAATGGTGTGGATTTCCCGAAGAAGCCGGTGGTTTGTTCGTCAGCGGCGGGTCGATGGCGAATTTGACGGCGCTCGCGACGGCGCGGCATGCGAAGCTGAACGACCGATGCGAGCGCGCGGTGCTTTATTATTCCGATCAGACCCATTCCTCCGTCGACCGCGCGCTGGGCGTGATCGGATTTTTGCCGGAGCAGATCCGCCGTCTGCCCGCGGACGCGTCGTTCCGATTGTCGATGGACGCGCTGGCGCGCGCGGTCGCCAACGATCGCGCGGCCGGCTTGCAGCCGTTCGCGGTGATCGCCAACGCGGGCACGACGAATACCGGCGCGATCGATCCTTTGCGCGAAATCGCCGCGTTCTGCCGCGCGGAAAATTTATGGATGCACGTCGACGGAGCGTATGGCGCCGCGGCGGTGATCTGCCAGCGCGGGCGCGAACTGCTGGACGGGATCGCGCTGGCCGATTCGTTGTCGTTCGATCCGCACAAATGGCTGTTTCAGACCGTCGAGTGCGGCTGCGTTCTGCTGCGCGACGCGGCGCGGATGAAAGCGACCTATCGCATCATGCCGGAGTATCTGGCGGATGTGCACCGCAATGTGACGGAAGTGAATCCGTGCGACTACGGGATTCAATTGACGCGCGGATTTCGCGCGCTGAAGGTGTGGATGTCGATGCAATTTTTCGGATTGGACGCGTTTCGCGCCGCGGTGGAGCGCGGATTCGTGCTGGCCGAATACGCGGAAGCGAAGCTGCGAACCATGCCGTGCTGGGAGATCGTGACGCCCGCGCAGATGGGAATCGTGACCTTCGCGCGGCGCGGCGGGGACGATGCGTTTTATGCGCGGATGCACGAGGCCATGCTGCGCGACGGTTATGCGCTGGCGACGTCGACGGTGCTGAACGGCCGGACGGTGCTGCGATTGTGCACCATCAATCCGCGGACGAGCGAAGAGGATCTGCGAAGGACGATCGAGTGGCTGGACGCGCTGGCGGAATCGGGCTAACATAGGTGGTGTAGATGAAGAACTCAGAGCAGTTAGATAAAGCGGCAAACGAGCTTCTCGGGATGGTGGAACGAGACCTCGCGAAGCTCTCGCCGGTCGAGCGGGCCGCGCGACGAAAGGCCTTCCACGAGGTGGTTGCTAGGGTCGAAAAGCGCGCCAAATGCGAAGGGCGTTCAACATCTGCGGAGAATCTTCCGCGTATCCGTAAGCGCGCATAGCTTCTTTAAACTCCTCCTCGGTTCCAAGCTCCAGCAGCTTACGCATTCCTCTCAAGTCCTCCTCGTGCTCCCGTTGCGCTTGCGTATCGATAGGACGCCGGCCACGGCTCTTTTCCTCACGCATCACGTCGTTGAGATCGTGTCTTTTCTCTTTGTCCATCTTGGTTCTAAATAAAATGTCTCCGCGCTCGTGGCAAAGTTGCCTCGAGCAACTTCTGTTTAGGGTCCCACGTGGCAGGCAACATAGTTCGACGGGTCGCTGTCCATCCGATGTGTCCGATGAAGGATTTCGCTCTGATGCTCGCGGAGTGCCCTTTCGGATGCATCGAAACGGCAAAGCCATTTGGGGCCCCTCGCGCCACGGCTCGGATTCCGATCCTAAGTCTTTCCCTGTCCCACAACAGCAAAACGGTCTTGATTCCGACCTCCGAAAATATTCTCGCTGCGGCTGAGTTCAGAATGATTCGACCGTCCGGCGCAATCGACATCGCTGGAGTGTCGACCCTGGTCGTTATCCTGTTGAATACTTCGTAAGGCATTTGTCCGAGCCCTTCAAGCGCGAGCATACCAGCCCTTGGCCGTTTGTGCAAGCACCTAATTGGACAAGTACAAAGCCTATACAGCTTAATAGGACGTTATTGCCGCTTTGTAGGCCAAATGCAGCGCCACTGCGCCGCCCGTCATTCTTTCAAAATCCACTCGCGCGAATCCCGCGCGGCGCATTTCTTCGGCTAATTGCTCCGCGCCGGGAAATTTGCGGATCGATTCCGGTAAGTAAGAATAGGCTTCGCGCGATCCGCTGATCATTCCGCCGATCCAGGGCAGGACGCGGGTCGAAAAAACTCCGTAGAGCGCGGCGAAAGCGCGATTGGTCGGCTGCGAAAATTCAAGAATCGCCACCACGCCGCCGGGTTTTAAAACGCGACGCAATTCTTCCAGGCCGCGGCGGTAATTTGCCAGGTTGCGGAAACCGAAGGCGATGGTGATCAAATCGAAGGAGGCGTCGCGCAGGGGCAATTGCAGCGCGTCGGCTTCAAACAACGGCGCGGCAACTTTGCGCCGCGCGGCGACCAGCATCGGATGACAAAAATCGCTGCCGAAAACGCTGGAGCGGCGGTGCTTTTCGATGTCGACCAGCACATCGCCGGTGCCGCAACACAAATCGAGCACGCGTGCCTCCGGACGATTCAGCACCTCCGCGATTCGCTTCACCGTGCGCGCGCGCCAGCGGCGATCCAGGTTGAAGGACAGGAGATGATTCAACAGGTCGTAATGTCCGGCAATGCGGCCGAACATGCCGCGTACCCAGTTTGCCGCGGCTTGTTCTCCGGCTGCGCCCGGCGGAGTGGTCCCCGTCATGCCAGCGCCGCTTGAATCGCTTCGAGAATTGCTTCGAGCACGACGCGATCGTCGATTCCGGAGACGATTTTTACTTCGCCGATCCGCGGCGGCAAAACAAAATGCACCTTGCCCTGCACCGTTTTTTTGTCCGCTTTGAGCCGTGCGGCGAGACTGGCGGCGGAAATTCCTTCAAGCCTTGGAAGCGGACCGTAGCGATTCACCACGCGCTCGATCGAAGCGCGATCTTCGGCGGGTAAGCCGGCGGTTTTTTCCGCCAGGCGCGCGGCGGCGCGCATTCCGAAAGCGACGGCCTCGCCATGTAGAAATTTTTCGTACTTTGTTTCCGTTTCAAGCGCGTGGCCCACGGTGTGGCCGAAATTCAGAATGCGCCGCAGATCGCCTTCGCGCTCATCTACGGAAACCACTTCGGCCTTGATTCGAACCGCGTCGGCGATGATGCGATCGACCAGCGACGGCTGCTGCGCGAGCACGGCGGGCGCGCATTCGTCGAGCACCCGAAACAACTCCGCGTCGCGAATGATGCCGCACTTGATGATTTCGTACAGGCCGGCGCGATATTCGCGCTCCGGCAAAGTGGCCAGAACTTCGGGATCGATCAACACGGCGAGCGGCTGATGAAAACTGCCGGCCAGATTTTTTCCGGAAACCAGATTCACTCCGGTTTTTCCGCCGACAGCCGCGTCCACCTGCGCGAGCAGCGTGGTCGGGACCTGGATCACCGGCACGCCGCGCATGAAAATCGCGGCTAGAAATCCAGCGACGTCGTTGACGATACCGCCGCCGAAGGCGACGATCAGGCTCGAACGGTCTCCACCCGCAGCGACCATTTTATCGGCGAGCGCTTCCACTTCCGACAATCGCTTGCGCGCTTCGCCGCCGGGGAAAAACAGCACTTCATCGGCGCGAATCGCGCTGCCATGCAAGCGCCAGATGGTTTCCTCCGTCACCACGAAAACCTTGCCGGATCGCGGCGGCACAAATTCGCCCAGACGGTGAAGTGACCCGCGCTCGACGATGGCCTGGTAGCTTCCCGAAGGAGTGGCTACGCGAAAGCTGGGCATACGTTCGTTGTACCATGGGCTGTTGCAATCCCGTATTTTTTTTCCCTCGCTGATTCTATTTTTGTTTGTCGCGGGCCCGATCCCGCAGACCAGTCCGGCGACGCTAGTGTGGACCGCCCCGGCGATCCTTATTTCTTCGATGATGATCGCGTGGGCGGCCGAATCGGCGCAGTATTTCATCGCACAGGGTTTCGCGCTGGCGATTCTCGCCTGGATGCAGACGCTGCCGGAATTCGCGGTCGAAGCGGTAATCGCGTGGAGACAGCAGACGCCGCTGCTGCTGGCGAACCTGACCGGCGCGTTGCGGCTGCTGACCGGCCTGGGCTGGCCGGTGATTTATCTGACCGCGGCGATTTTTCACCGGCGGCGGAGCCCCACGCCGCTCAAAGCAATCAAGCTCGACGAGCATCATTCGGTGGAAGTGATGGGGCTGCTGGTGCCGCTGATTTATATCGCGATCATCTGCGCCAAACGGACGCTGAATCTTTTCGACGCGGTGGTGCTGATCGCGATTTATGCGGCGTACCTGGCGATTCTCAGCAAGCTGCCGCCGGAGGCGCCGGAATCGATTGAGGAGCTGGAAGTGATTCCGCGAAGCATTGTGACCGCGCCGCGGATGGCTCGGCTCAGCGTGATTACGGTGCTGTTTCTCGGCGGCGCGCTGATGATCCGCTACTCGGCCGAACCGTTTGTCGGCAGCCTGCTGGCGATTGCGGCCGTCATTGGCGTGCCGAGCTTCGTCGCGGTGCAATGGCTGGCTCCGATCGTTTCCGAATTTCCGGAGATGGCGTCCACGGTGTATTTCGCGCGCACCGTGGATCGCGCGCCGATGGCGCTGATGAACATGGTTTCAAGCAACATCAATCAATGGACGCTGCTGATCGCCATGCTGCCGATCGTCTTTTCGGTCAGCGTGGGGCACGTGGCGGCAATTCCGCTCGATGCCCAACAGCAGTTGCAGTTGTTGATGACGCTGGGGCAGGCGCTGGTGGCGATGATGTTCCTGATCAACATGGAACTGGTGTGGTGGGAGGCGATCGCGCTGCTGGTGTTGTTCGTCGTGCCATTCATCAATCCAGTGACTGAAAAACCGGTGACCGCGGCGTATTTTCTGTGGGCCGGCTACGAGACTTGGCGATTAGCGTCGGGGCAGCGCCAGCCGGTGGCGCTCCTGCGGTTTGTCGAAATTTGGAACAAGCACGTGCGGCGCTGAGCGGCGTTCAAGGCATCTTCAGAGGTTTTGCGAGACGGTCACCCACGCGCCTGACGGCTTGAAGGCGCGGCCGGTCAAGAAAGCGCGTACTTGACCTGTCAGGTCTATTTCGAGCCGAGAATCTGGTTCAACTCCGCCATGCGCCCGTCGAGTTCCTTACGCAGCACTTCATACCGCTCGATCGCATCGCGCCCGATTTTCTGATCGGTCGCGGTCGTCTCGCTGTACAGATACGTAATCTGCGTCTGCAATTCCGGTTGGCTGTAGCGAATCGACGGCGTGATCATGCGCGAGGCCAGTTCGTTCAGTTTTTCCCGCTGTTCTCCCGTCGCCGACCTTTGCGCCCCGCGCAGCCGCGCGACCATTTTATTTACATCGCTCACCAGCTCGCGCACGCGCATGTTGTGCTCGAACTGCTGGCGCAAATCCGCTTCGGTCAATCCCGTTTTCGTGATGCGTGGATCTTCGATCACCGTCAGCGGCTGCGTCGAGGTCCACGATCCCACCGTCAGCCTTACGGAATATTTCCCAGGCACCGCCGCGGGACCATTTGGGCCTTCCGGCTGTCCCTGCCGCATCCACGGACCGGGATAGCGCAGGTCCCAGACGAACCGATGCATGCCCGGGGACTTGTCCACATGCGCGGGCCGGAAGCGCATTCCGTACCCACCCCCGCCTTCCTCGCCGCCCCCGCCCGCTTCCTCAGCCGGACCCTCCTCGGCGCGACCCTCCTGGCTCGCGAAGCCTCTAACCAATTTTCCCGAACTATCCAAAATGTCGAGTTCTACTTTGACATCACCCGAGCTGCTGGGTGGCAGATAATAATCGATCATCGCGCCCGGCTGCGGATAATGGACCGGCGACGCATTCAATCCTCCTCCACCACCCCCGCGCGGCGTCCGCACCGCTTCCCGCGGCGCAAACAAATACGTCGACATCTCCGGCTTCATCTGATGCAGCGGCGTCAGATCGTCCAGAATCCAGAACGACCGTCCCTGCGTCGAAATCACCAGATCCTTGTGCGCGACTTTAATATCGGTCACCGGCGTCACCGGCAGGTTCATCTGGAACGACTGCCAGTGCTCGCCGTTATCGAACGAAACATAAATGCCGAATTCTGTTCCGGCGTACAACAGCCCCGCGCGATCCGGATCTTCGCGCACCACCCGGGTT
>Ga0335073_10000811_pt1 | contig 40955 bp, 34 predicted proteins | sample Lox_Sample_22_FD_207093 | JGI IMG/M metagenome (GOLD analysis project Ga0335073, IMG submission 207093) | Soil microbial communities from Loxahatchee National Wildlife Refuge, Florida, United States - Lox_Sample_2.2 | ecosystem: Environmental > Terrestrial > Soil > Wetlands | place: USA... | reverse complement strand
GAGGCCGGTATCCGTCCACCGGCCTCGTTGATTTGCAGCCGGTCGCTCCTGACGGAGTCGCGCCATGCGGAGTGGTTTCCGCAGTGCCCAGTTGTTTTTCCTCGCCCTTCCCATATTTAAAGCGGCTTGTGGAGGAGGCGGAGGGACCGGTGGGGTTCAGCCCCCTCCTCCCACGCCGGATTTTTCGATTGCCCTTTCTTCGAGTTCCCTTAGCCTTGCCCAAGGCAGCACCAGCGCTCCGGTGAACGTGTCCATCGGTTCCCAAAACAATTTTGCAGGAAGTGTTCAGGTTTCGATTAGCGGCTTGCCCGATGGCGTCAGCACCAATCCCGTCAGTCCTTTTTCAGTTCCTGCGGGCCAAAGCGTGGCGCTGCTGATCGGAGCCGCGTTCAACGCACAAACGGGTCAATACACCCTGACGGCGCAGGGTACCAGCGGAACGCTGTCACACACTCAAACGTTGTCGCTCGCGATTCAGGCCATGCCTCCGAACAATTTGCCGCGCACCCGTTTTGTCGAGGATGATTTCGTGACCGCGGTGGATAGTCCGCTGGGACAACCGCATCGACGGCATATCGTCTACGATGGCGCCCATCAACGGTTCTACGTCGCGCGCCATTGCCGGACCAACGAATCTCACCGCGTATTTCACGAACGGCTGGCTGGCGGTAGCGCCGGCATCGTTCAGCTACGGCCCTATGGTTTTGCGAGTACTGCCTGATGCCGGCGAGCCACAAGGCGGCGACACCGTGACCGTGCTCGGGTACGGCTTTGGCGGCGCCACGGGTAGCGTTACCGTGAAGATTGCTGGCCATACAGCCAGCGTACAAAATGTACAGGCGCTCTCGGCCTTTGCCAGCGCTTTCGGCCTTGATTCCACTTATCCCTTCGCGCTGGAACGCATCACGCTTACTACCCCCTCCGGCACTCCTGGAAAGGCGGATCTGACCGTTCAATCGCCCGCGGGCACGACCACTGCGGTGAAGGCCTTCCAGTACCTGACCTCAAGCCAAACCTATCCGAATCCTCCGTTGTATAAATTCGTGCTGTACGATCAATCGCGCCAGCACCTGTATCTCTCGGCCACCGACCATGTCGACATTTTCGATTTGAAGGCACAGGCGTTCCTCGGCGCGATCGAGCCGCCCCCGAACGGCCCGCCGCCGGATGCGGACCAGCGCGGCATGGCCCTTACGCCCGACGCCACACAACTGATCGTGACGGACTTTGGAGCGCAGAAGGTGTACCTCATTAACCCGGATGGATCTGCTTACAACGGAACTGTGGTCCCAGTAGGTGGAGTTGCTGGTTACGCCAGTTCTGGTCCGGCGCGAGTGGCTGCCACCAGCGCGCAGACCGTCTTTGTCGGGTTGGCGGGGCAGGGCGGCACGACCGGCAGTTGCAACGGCTGCTTGGGTCAGTTGAACCTGCTTTCCAGTCCTCCGGCGTTTCAGCCGGCCCCGCAGCCCGAAGTCAGTTCGCTTACCGGTACGCCGCTTTTGCAGGCCGATGCCATTGGCGATGTGGCCTACCTTGCTTACGACACATCGCCGGGTGGGCCAGTCGCACTGTGGAATGCTGCTACGCCGGACGCCTTCTCCCTTTCCACCGCCAACGACACCGCGACCGACCTGGCGACCTCCGGCGATGGCACTATTTTCGCGATGCGCGCTGCGAACGCCACAGAAATTCGTGGAGCCAATTTGTCGCTGTTCTCTTCGCCCGCGGCGCCGGAACTGGAAACGATTCCAAATCGCGTGGCCGTACCCGGCATCGCCATCCATCCCTCCGGTGCGTTAACCTACGAACCTTTCCTCACAGGAGCGCCGCCCACTGCTCCTCCGGCCACGGGAATCCAAGGTGGCGTCGACATCCGCGATGCACATAGCGGGCAATTACGTTTGCGCGTCTATATGCCCGAGCCGTTTGCCATGCTCAATACCGATGTGGATGGTCTGCATGGCGCATTTCTGACCACCGACGAGAATGGCCAGCGGCTCTTCGCATTGACCACCAGCGGTCTCACCATCGTACAACTGGCCAACGTGCCGCTCGGTATTGGTTCGCTTTCGCCTTCCTCGGGTCCTGCCTCCGGCGGCACCGCCGTCACGGTGCGAGGGAGCGGCTTTCAGAGTGGAATCACCGCGACGCTGGGAGGAAAAACGGCGAACGTGTCGGTAACAGATATGAACACGCTGGTACTGACGACGCCTGCGATGACGACCGGTCCGCAACAACTTGTCCTTACTAATTCAGACGGCGAATCGGCCTCGCTGGATTTGGCCTTTTCCGCGCAATGATTTTGCCTTAACCTTTGTTTGGTACTTCTCATCCAACGAGAGCGCCCTTCCCAATCCTTGCGGGCGACTCGTTTTCTTCTAGAGAGATCCATGAATACTCGCAAACTCGGAAATTCGGATCTGCAAATTACGCCTGTGGGCTTCGGAGCCTGGGCCACCGGCGGCGGAAATTGGGAATTCGCTTGGGGACCGCAAGACGATCAGGACTCGATTGCGGCCATTCATAAGGCCCTGGAACTGGGCGTCAACTGGATTGATACCGCCGCAGTGTATGGACTGGGACACTCCGAAGAAGTAGTGGCGCGCGCGTTGAAGCAGTGGAGCGGGCCGCGTCCTTACGTATTCACAAAATGCGTTTTGCGTTGGGACGCCAACCGCAAGGTTGCACCGAACCACTCGGCGCAGTCGATTCGCCAGGAATGCGAAGGCAGCCTGTCGCGTCTGCAAACCGACACCATCGATCTGTATCAGATGCACTGGCCGCCCGCTGACAACGGTCCTGCATTGGAGGAAGCTTGGCAAACGCTGAGCGCTCTGAAGAACGAGGGTAAGGTCCGGTGGATTGGTGTATCCAATTTCGATGCGGCACAAATCAAGCGCGCGGAAAAAATCGCCCCGGTTACCTCTCTGCAGCCACCCTACTCGATTCTCCGCCGGCAAATCGAGGGCGAGGTTTTGCCCTATTGCGAAGAGCGCGGTATCGGCGTGATCGTCTATTCGCCGATGTTTTCCGGCATGCTGACGGGCGGCATGACGCGCGAACGGGCGGCATCTTTACCCGCCGACGATTTTCGTAAACGCAATCCGGAATTCCAGGAGCCGAAACTTTCGAAGAACCTGGAGCTAGTGGAGCGCCTGGGAGAGATCGGCGCGCGCTATGGCCGCACCCCCGGCGAAGTGGCGATTGCCTGGACGCTGCGCAATCCGCGCATCACCGGCGCCATTGTGGGAGCGCGCAACGCCAAACAGGCATCCACGGTCATGCGCGCGGGCGACTTCCGCCTGAACCAGGAAGAGATCGCCGAAATTGAGTATTATTCCGCGGGCATTGCCAAACTGAAGGCCGCGTCTTAACCACGCACACTCGTTGAGAGGGAGTCGTCACAATGAATTTCGGCCTTCAAGGTAAACTGGCCGCGGTTACCGGTTCGACCGCAGGCATCGGGCTGGCCATTGCCGCAACCCTCGCTCAGGAAGGCGCGCGCGTGGTCATCAACGGCCGCACTCAAGAGCGTGTTGACGCCGCATTGCACAACTTGCGCTTGAATAATCGTGGCGCGGAGTTTACCGGCGTAGCTGCGGATTTAGGCACAATGGCCGGGATGGAAGAGTTCATCGCCGCGGTGCCTACCGCCGATATATTGGTCAACAACCTGGGAATCTTCGAGGTAAAGCCGTTTTTGGAAATCACCGACGACGACTGGCAACGGTTTTTCGATGTGAATGTGCTCAGTGGCGTGCGCCTCAGTCGCCAGTATCTTCCTTATATGCTGAAGAGAAATTGGGGACGGATCATTTTTATTTCCAGCGAATCGGCACAGCAGATTCCCGTGGAAATGGTTCACTACGGTATGACCAAGACCGCGCAAGTCGCCATCGCCAATGGCATTGCCCGCTCCATAGCGGAAACCGGTGTGACCGCAAATTCCATCCTGGTCGGCCCGACCGCTTCCGAAGGCGTCGGAAACTTTTTGCGAGACATGGCGCGGCAGCAGGGCGTCAGCGCCGCCGAGATGGAAAAGCAATTCTTCGAGAAGGCTCGTCCCAGTTCGCTGCTTAAGCGCTTCGAAACTCCCGAAGAAATCGCCGCGATTGTGGCCTTCGTCGCCAGCACCCAGGCTGCGTTGATCAACGGAGCGGCTGTGCGCGCGGACGGCGGGGTCATCCAGAGCATTTTGTAGATTCTGTTTAAGCCCGCAGATAATCCGCGTGCCAGTGCTTTACCATCTTCTTGATGGTCTTAGTGTCCGCGAGTTTGTCGTTGAATACCTTCCTTGCCAAGTCGGGCAGCTCTTCATCGCTGGCGAAACGCAGAGCCACGAGCTGCGGTATCGTGAATTCGTTGATATGTGGCTGCAAATCCGCCGGCAGCAGCCTGGCCATGCGCAAGCGCTCTTCCATGCGAATCACGCGGTTTTGCACGGTTAAAGCGAAAACCCGCGCATTAAAGGCGAATACAATAAGCGCCGCTGCGGTCAACAGATAAATCAGGCCGCCCCACGAAAAGCCCATGCGGAACAATCGGACCATGGCCGTAATAAAATTCGCCAGAAAAACCGGCAACACAAAGAAAATGATACGAGGGCACCCACCGCACGTGATTCGAATAGTTTTGCTCCGCCATTTTCGGGAGTCCTCCTGATGGCGGTCATTCTAGCAGACCTGCCCTTCGGGACAGTTATCGTCTCCTCACACGCGAGCGCATACTCGCTGCACTCCGCTCGCTCAGGCGCACAATGTACGAATGAACTGAGCTTCCCGTGGGAAGCGAGGAGCAAGCCGATGCCGGTTCAAAGCCTCGCGCGCATTATGTACGGCAGTAGTCAGGAATATTCTCTTGCGGTGGCCACCAACGCGCCCGTTTTGCCACGGACGCATCTCTCAAGTCCAGAAGACACGCATTCCGTGCGGGAGCCAGAGAGCATCGCGGACTTGCTCTCCAAAGCCTGGGCCCGCATTTACCCCAAACACTAGCTTGTCCCGCCCTCTACGTGCCCAGAAGATTGCGCTGAATTCTCGCGTAGCCTTTTTCCTGCGCCCACAAACTCAAGGGAATCGCGGCCAGGTCGTCCACCAGCGGCACCGCGTGTCCGTCTTTGGTCAGGTCCACCGTGCGCAGACAATGTTTGCACGTGTCGCAGCACTCTACCCGTAAGTGCGGAAATTGCTCCGCAATAAACACGGGCAGCTTTTGTTCCTGCTCCTCGCCGCATTGTGCGCAGAGAATGCGGCGAAACTCCCATTCCTGCGAGCAAAACGAGCACTGCAAAAAGCGTTTCCCGCCGTCGCCTTCCGGCCGCAGCACTCCCACCGCGGGAAGGGAATTGCAGCGCGGGCAGCGGCACACGGTCATCGGCAAGACCGGCGGTAACAGCGCGCTGACTTGGAATTCGGCATAAGGCTGCAGAAACCCGCGCGCCACGAGCTCGTTCATCGGTTCGGAGTCGGTGGCCTCAAGCATTCCGTGCTTCCAGAATTCATCCAACAGCTGTTCCCAGGAGGTTGCCCCTTCAGCCCGTAGTTGCCGAGAGTGGGCTGCAAGAGGAGCTGGGCTCTGCTGTTCCATGAGCGCAAGGAATCGTTCGAAAGGTTCCAGAAGAATTGTTGCACGAAGCTCGGAACGCAATTTGCCGCCAACCGGCGCGATCGCCTGCTTCCCCCAAAGCTTCGGCAATTGTTCGTAGAACTCTTTCTGAAAGCGTGCCACCTGCTGGTAGAAGTGAAGGATTTCCTGAGCAAAGGAAAAACGCTGGGCAAGAAGCTCCGCACGGTCAATACGTGCGCGATAATTAACTATTCCGGCGGCCAATAAGGTCATTTCGGAGGTTCAGAACCCACAATCTCCTCGTACCAGCCGGGATGATACCGCTTTGCAAAGGCCATGGACACGTCGCCGCGGATGACCGAGCCAAATGCGCCGCGTTCTGCAAACACGCCCATGTAAATATGAATCATGAAATTGCCGATTGTGATCAGCGCGGCAATGGGATGCAGAAGCACCGCCGCGTAGCGCAGCCAGCGCCAACTCCACGGAATCGAATCGGTGAACCACAACACCAACCCGCTCAGCAGCAGAACGATGCCCGCCCAGAAAAACGTCCAGAACAGCAATTTCTGCCCGGCATTGTAACGGCCGGCGGGCGGCATTTTATCGTCCTGGTTGGTGATGTAATAGTGCAGGTTCTTCCACCACTCCCGGTCTACGGAGGTGAATCCCATCTGCCTCCGCCACATCTCAAACATGTAGAAAACTGCTCCGACAAAAACCAGCCCCACCCACGGATGCAACATTCGCGAAAGCTGTCCGCCGCCTAACACGACCGCTAGCCAGAAAAACCAGGGAGACCAGAAAGCCAAACCGGTGGCCAGCAGATACAAGTAAGAAATCGCCGCGACCCAATGCGTTAGCCGCTCGTGCAGGTTATAACGCAGCACATGCCCGTGAGGGACGATCTGTTCCGGATGCGTCATGAATTACTCTCCCAGCGGGTGAATATCTTCTTCTTCGCGGGCCTTCGGACCGTAGCGCAGGAAGTGCACAAACAGCCCGATCAGTCCGCCCGCAATCGCTAAATTGCCCAGCCACTTCAGCGGATGCTTCCACAGACGAACGGAAAGGGGAATGGAAGGATTGCTTGGCAGGCCGCCGTAAAGCTCCGGCTTGGTCACGTCGTGCAGCACGTAAATCACGCCCGTGCCGCCCACGCCAGGAGGGTCGTAGACGCCCGCATTTGCAAACCCGTAATGATCTTTCAATTGTTTGGCGCGCGCCTGCGCTAAATCCTTCATGTCCTCTTTCGTACCGAAGTGCAGGCAGCCCGTCGGGCAAGACTTGATGCACGCCGGTTCCAGTCCTTCGCTGACTCGATCCGTGCACAACGAGCACTTGTACACGCGCTTGGTCACCGTGTTGAGCTTCGGAATGTTGAACGGGCAGCCGGTGATGCAGTAGCCGCAGCCGATGCAGTGATCCTGCTGAAAATCCACCACGCCATTCGTATATTGCACGATCGCGCCGTCGGACGGGCATGCTTCCAGGCAGCCAGGTTCCGCGCAATGCATGCACTGGTGCTTGCGCATCAGCCACTGCAGCGAGCCGTCCTCGCGCTCGTGTTCGTTGAAGAGGATCAGGTTCCAGTAATTCCACCGTGTTTCCGGCATGGTCTGATAGGTGTTTTCAAACACCGTCGGAGAGAACGGCATGTCGTTCCACTCCACGCAGGCCACTTCGCAAGCCTTGCAGCCGATGCAGGTGGTCGTATCGACGAGTTTGCATACCTGTTCCTGGCGCTGCGTGTCGTAGCCCGGCACGCTCCCGGCATGCCCGCTGATCTTTTGTACGCGTAGTGTCGCTTGGCTCATCTGCGATCCTCTACGCTTTCTCGACCTTCACTAGGAATCCTTTGAATTCCGGTGTGTAGGCATTCGGATCAACTACGGTAGGCGTGACCAGATTCGCCAGTGTTTTCGCGGTCTTTCCCTCATCTTCGGCGATGCCCCGGAAGCCCCAGTGGATCGGGAATCCCACCTGATACGTTTTCTTGCCGTCGATCATCATGGGTTTGATACGTTTGGTGACCATGGCCTTGGCGATGTACGTGCCGCGAATACTAGACACCTTCACTTTGTCGGAGCCGCGTATCCCCAGGTTTTGCGCCAACTCTTCGGGAATTTCCACGAACGGTTCCGGCACCAATTGCACGTTCATCGGATTGTTCTTGGTCCAGTAGTGGTAATGCTCGGTCAGCCGGTAAGTGGTGCACACAATCGTGTAGCCCTCTTCCGGTGTGCTGTACTTGTCGTCGGGCGTGGTGAAACGCTTGATGACCGGATTATGGGTTTGCTGCGGGTGGAAAAGATTGGCGACCGGCGTTTCCGTGGGCTCGTAGTATTCCGGAATCGGGCCATCCGCAAACGCGCCGAGCGGCGCGAAAATGCGTCCCACGCCTTCCGGATTCATGATGAACGGACCCATGTGCTCGGAGGGCTTGGAGTCCGCCTTAAAGTCCGGCACATCGTTGCCCACCCACTTTTGTGCCGTTTCGCTCCACCACACTTGCCGCCGCGACGGATCCCACGGTTTGCCTTCGACGTTGCACGAGGCGCGGTTGTAAAGCACGCGGCGATTTGCAGGCCAGGACCATGCCCAATTCTGGTGCACACCCATGCCCGAAGGATCGCTGGCGTCGCGTCGCATCGTCAGATTGCCCGCTTCGGTATAAGCGCCGCTGTAAATCCAGTTGCCGCAAGCGGTGCTGCCGTCGTCTTTCAACCAGGCGAAGCCGGGCAACTGCTGATTCGCTTTTAGTTGCTGCTTGCTGGCGGCATCTTCCGCGTCAACCAGCGTTTTACCGTTGATTTCCTTCAGCACTTCCGCCAACGACGGATTCGCCGGTTCCGTGTAGTTCCAAGTCAGTTTCAGAATTGGATCGGGGAACTTGCCGCCCTCTTTTTGGTAGAGCGCGCGCACCGCCAGAAAAATCTGCGCCACGATGGCTTGGTCCAGCCGGCAGCCGAGCGGTGTCGGCAGAGCCGCGTTCTTCCATTGCAACCACCGCGCGGAGTTGGTAAAGCTTCCATCTTTTTCGGCAAACCCTGCACAAGGCAAACGGTACACCGTCGTCTGGATTTGCTTCATCTCGTCTTGTGTAATGCCGGGAGACCGCCAGAACTCGCTGGTCTCATCGGGATAAATCTCGCCGACCACCAGCCAGTCGGCCTTCTTCAGCGCGTCGATATTTTTCTTGGTGTCCGGGCCGATGGCCACGCCATTCATGCCAAAGGCAAACAGTCCTTTGACGATGCCGTGATACATGTTGTCCCAGATGTACGTCCAGGAATAATTCCGGTCGACCTTCGGCAGAAAATCGTAAGCAAACCCGTTCTGCTTTGTCGCCGCGTCGCCGTACATCGCTTTCATTAAGCTCGCAGCAAACTTCGGAGTATTGGCCCAGTAATTAAAGGATTCCCAGGGAGTTGGTTTCGATGGAGTCGGAGTGATTCGTTTCATCCAACCGTCGAAGGAATCATCGGCCGGCACAGGCACTTTCAGATAGCCGGGCAAATTGTCGAAAATGCCGGCCATATCGGTAGCACCTTGAATGTTCGAATGGCCACGGAGAGCATTTACGCCGCCACCCGCGCGCCCGACATTGCCCATCAGAAGCTGCAGGATGGCCGCGGTGCGGATGATCTGAGTGCCGAAACTGTGCTGCGTCCAGCCAACGGCGTAGATCACGCACCCGACTTGTTTGGTGTCGCCATCCTTGCGGATGGACGTGTACATATCGGCGGCCTTCAAGAACTGGTCTTTCGGAATGCCGGTGATGCGCTCCACCATCTCCGGCGTGTAGCGCGAGTAGTGTTTGCGCAAAAGCTGGTACACACAGCGCGGATGCTGCAAGGTCAGATCGTATGCGGGTTTTTCCGGAAGTGAGGGAGCGGGCGCACCGGCATGCGCTGCGGCCGGCACAACATGCGCGCCCTGCATTGGTTTTCCCGCGGCATCGCCGCCCGCGTAATTCCAGCTTGCTCGATTGTATGACTGCGTCTTGGCATCAAATCCGGAGAAGACGCCGTCGGCCTCTTCCGGAAGCTTAAAATCGTCATCCAAGATGAACGCCGCATTCGTGTAATTCAGCAGATATTCTTTGGCGATGCGGTTATTTTCGATAGCATAGCGGATCGTGCCTCCGAGGAAGGCGATATCCGATCCGGCACGAATCTGCACGAAATAATCGGAAACGGAAGCGGTGCGCGTGTAGCGTGGATCAATGACAATCAGTTTCGCATTGCGGGTTCGTTTGGCTTCGATCACCCATTTGAAACCGCACGGGTGATTTTCTGCAGGATTGCCGCCCATGACCAGCATCATGTCGGCATTCTTGATGTCCACCCAGCCGTTCGTCATCGCCCCGCGTCCGAATGTTGGTCCCAAACTTGAGACCGTAGGGCCGTGTCAAACGCGGGCCTGGTTTTCCAGGTGCACGACCCCCAGGGCGCGCATGGACTTAACCACAAGATAGTTGAATTCGTTGGTATCCGTGCAACCGCCGGTGAAGGCAATCGATTCGCAGCGGTTCACGCGGTGCCCGGCCGAGTCCACTTCAATAAATGTATCGTCGCGAGTTTTTTTGACTTTTTGGGAGATCTCCGAAATCGCCTGATCCCAGGAAATATCCTCCCAGTCCGTCCCGCCCGGCCGGCGCACCTGCGGTTTGACCAGGCGCCGCTCGTTCAGAATGTCTTGCTCGAGAGAGGAACCCTTCGGGCAAAGCGTCCCGCGATTGATGGGATGGTCGGGATCGCCTTCGACGTGCACGACTTGCGGGGTGACGTTCTTCGCGCGGTCGCCAATGCTGTAGATGATAATGCCGCAGCTGACCGAACAATAGGGACAAGTAGAGCGTGTCTCGTTGGCCCGGGCTATTTTCAGGGCTCGAAGCTGGGCGTAGGCCGGTTGCAGGTCGAAGCCAAAAGCCGCGGCAGCTGCGCCGCCAACTGTAGCGAACTTCAGAAAATCCCGTCGTGACGGTTCCATAATCCCCCCTGAGCCGTTATGGGTCAAGCGACGCGGCACCCTTTGTATGCCGCACTAGGCCAGGGTGTCAAGTAAATTGACGCTCCGGAAGGCTGGAGGGATACAGGAAAGCTACGCGAAGGTTATTTTTAACTGAATTGTAATATCGTCACGTCAGATCAAGACGATGGATTTCGCATAAGCCATCAACTCATCGCGGAAGTTCGGATGAGCGATGCTGATCAGCGCCAAGGCGCGTTCTCGGGTCGATTTTCCGCGTAAATTCACACATCCATACTCGGTCACGATGTACTCCACGTCCATGCGCGTGTCCGTGGCCATTTGCACCCGTGGCACGATGCACGAAATTTTTCCGTCTTTCGCGGCGGCTTTCAACGCGATGAAGCTCTTGCCGCCCTTCGAGAACGACGCGCCCTTCACAAAGTCGAACTGTCCACCCGAACCGCTGTATTGATGGCCGTTGATAAATTCCGCGTTCACTTGCCCGTACAGGTCGACCTCGATGGCGGTGTTCACGCTCATCATGTAATCGTGCTGTTTGATGATGTGAATGTCGTTGACATACGACGAAGCATAGCTCTCGATCGCCGGGTTGTCGTTGATGAAGTCGTAGACCTCATCGTCACCGATCGCAAACGTAAACACATGCTTGCGCGGATGCAGGGTTTTTTTGCTGCCATTGGCTACGCCGCTTTTCACCAGCCGCACAAAGGCATGGCTGAACAATTCCGAGTGGATCCCCAGATCATTGTGTTCCTTCAAATGCAGGGCTACCGCGTTTGGCAAATTGCCAATTCCCAATTGCAACGTCGCGCCATCGGGAATCTGTTCGGCGATGCACTTGCCAATCTTCAGTGAATCGGGATCTGGATCCTTGTAAGGAATTTGCACCAGCGGCACATTGTTTTCCACGATCGCGTCCACTTCGGAAACGTGCACCAGGGAGTCACCGAACACCCGCGGCATGTTCGGATTCACTTCGACAATCACCCGGTCGCAATGCCGCAGCACGATCGACGCATAGTCATTATTGGTGCCCAGGCTGAAATGCCCAGACTTGTCCATGGGCGACACGGTCACCACGAACGTGTTCACATGGATGTGTTCGGTTAGCACCCGGGGGATATTTGAAAAATTGATGGGCACATAGCTGAGATTCTTTTTTCCGTGCTCGATCCCGTAGGCGACCATTTTGCGGTCGGCATCGCCCATGAAGAAACAACGCGAATCCACTTTGTACAGAACTTCAGGGCAGATCAACGTTTCAGCGCTGTACTTCATGGAATGCTGGTAATACAGATTCAGGTCCTTCAAGTTTCCCGCCAGGATGCGGTCTGCCACCGCCTTGGCCAATCCCTGAGGCATTCCTACGGCGAGGGCCAGGCACAAGGTGCTGCCATCATCGATCGCTTCCACCGCTTTTGCCGGCGTCGTCAGCTTCGCCGCATATTGTTCGGCCGGAGGACGGCCCTTCATTGCTTTGTCCACATGTGTTTCCGTCGTTGTGTATGCCATGAAATCCTCGTTGAATGACCTGAAACGTCGTCGCGGTGAGCGTGGCCCCGATACGTTAACGTTGGCCAAAATTTTTGTTTTTTGCAAGGGCACGGGGCACGGAAGGGCTGCCCGAAAGGGAAGGGCGGGCCACTGGTACGAAAGTGCTAGTTTCGGACCCGGCACACCGCTGAGGATTTTCAGCTCACCGGTCGCTGGAATAGCCAAAAATGAAGGTGTGCGTGCGCTCCGCCCCCGGTTTTCAGGAATAGCACTACCTCCGGAATTGCTTCCGGGCGAACTGTCCTTTCCTACTGCGCACCGAAGGTCCTATGGCCGACGGAATCGGTTTGCTTCAACCTGGAGCGATCGCCCTCCCTCAAGTCTCGAGGAAACTGCAGTTTTGCCTGCTGGTTAGCCTGAGCGTTTTGCTGGCGGTCTTGCTGGCCGCGTGGTTTCTGCCCAAAAGCTTCGCGCTCGCGGTTTTTGGCGACAGCCTGCAATTTGGCCTGATTGCCGCGGCCACCCTCCTAACCTTGCGCAATTCCTTGCAGGCCCAGTCTCGCGCGCGAATTTTTTGGCTGTTGATGTTCACGGGTTCCTTGCTATGGGCCATCAGCACTGGGGTCTGGGATGTCTACGAATTGTGGTTCAACCGTCCCGTGCCGGACGTGGCGATAGTCGATTTCTTGCTCTTCGTGAAGGTGGTTCCCCTGACCGCCGCAATCGCGGTTCGGCCCGATGCGCTGCAGGACGTGCGTTTCCGCGCCTTCGGTCTTCTCGACGTCTCGGTATTGATTGTCTACTCGTTCTATTTGTTTGCCTTCGGTGTATTTGCCTTCCGTCTGTTGCCTGGCGCCAAGCCAGATTATGATTTTTATTTCAATCTGGCCGATGCGATCGGCAACCAGATTTTGGTGGTGGCCACAGGTATCGCGGTGCTGAGAGCCCATGGCTTATGGCGCAATCTTCACTGGCTTTACTTTTTTTCTGCGGCTTGCTATGGCATTGCTTCCAACCTCAGCAACTTCGCCATCGATGCGGGTCGTTACTATACCGGATGCCTCTATGACGTCCCCTTGATCGCGTCCTTGCTAGCGCTGGTTTGTCTGGCATTTGCTGGCGACGATTCTTCACAAGGGCAACCCATAGACGCGCCTCCAACACCGTTCGATGCCGCGGAAGCGCGTGCCACGTTTTTCTCCGAGCATCTGGCGATGCTGGTAGTCTTGTCCACTCCGGTTTTGGGCATTTGTTCGCTTTCCGATCCTTCGTCTCCGCCGCAATTACGCCCCTTCCGCATCACCATCACCCTGATTGCGCTGTTCCTGATGACACTTCTGCTGTCCGTCAAAGAGGACATTCTTGCGGCTGGACTATTTCAGTCGTTGCAACAATTGTCGGAAACTCACAGCCGGATTGAACGGTTCCGAAGTCATCTGACTCAAGGCGAGAAGCTGGCGGCGTTGGGCAAATTGGTCGCACAAGTCGCCAACCACATCAAGGCTTGCATGGCTTCCACGTTGGAAGCTTCGTCGCGGTTAACTGCCCGGCCTGACGCGGATATGCGGGTTCAGAATATGGCCGGAAAAATTGGCCAATGCTCTCAACGCACTGATGCGCTGGTTCAAAACATGCTCCATTTCGCCCAGGAGACCCCTTTGCGTTTGGAGCCCCTCGATGTAAAACCGCTCCTCGAGAGCGCCCTTCACCTCAGCCGCATCGCCAAACTGCCGCTAGTACACGTGAACGTCGCCCAAGAAGAAAATTGTCCACCCGTCCGGGGCGATTCCGGCCAGCTCTTACAGGTGTTTCTGCAACTGATCGCGAATGCCATCGACGCCCTGGAAGCCACCGGCGGCGGAACGTTTCAAATCACCCTGCGCCCGGCCGGTTCGAAACTCCTTCTCGAATTCGCCGACTCCGGCTCGGGCTTGCTGGAACCGCAGCGCGTCTTCGAACCTTTTTACACCACGAAACCAGTCGGGAAGGGAACCGGCCTTGGTCTAAGCACCTGCTACGGCATCATCCAGCAACACGAAGGTGAGATTTCTTGCCGAAATGGTAAGGAAGGCGGCGCGGTCTTCACCATTTTGCTTCCGTTTGCCTCGACACTCTCTGGGAAAGAAGCTTTGCAAACGGATTTGCTCATGAAAGGTAGCCCATGACCCTGTCGCCGCGCCTGAAGCTTTACTGGGCACTGGCCACCCTGGTGTTCCTGGTGCACCTGGTCGTGGGCGCCCTGGCCACCAAGCCTTCTTTTCTTCTCACGCTCTACGCCGACGCAAATCCTTGCCTGCTATTGCTTTTCGCTCTTCTCGCCGTGCGAGAAAATTTCCGGCGCCAGATAGGTGTTTTGCCGTTGTTTTGGAAGTTGCTTGCCGCTGGTCTGGCCTTCATGCTGCTTTCCCAGTTGTATTGGTTTTATTTCGACTGGCGGCGCCAGACGGTACCAGCCTCTCCCATCATCGGTGACGGGCTATTTCTGCTGGCGCAGGTGTTCTTCTTGTCGGCGCTTGCCCTGCGTCCTCATTCCTCCTCCGCCGGTCGAAACCTGAAGATTCGCTTTCTGGATTTAGTGTTGCTGACGCTTTGGTGGTTCTCGCTTTACGGTTATTTCAGCCTTCCGTGGCAGGTGGGCCGGCAGGACTTCGCTCATTACAACCCCAGCTACTACACACTCTCGCTGATTCAGCATCTGGTGCTCATTGCCGCGCTGGTCGTGCTATGCGCCCGCAACCAGGCCCCTTGGCGTGCCTTTTATGCCAAATTGCTGGTTGCTTGTGTCTTTCTGGCCGGTGGCAATCTGCTGCTCAACGTAGCGATTAGTGTAGATAAGTATTACGGCGGAAGTTTCTACGACACGCCCTTCTTCTTTGCAATCTATCTCATCACTCCGATTGCCGCTTACGGACCTGCCTTGGAGCCCCGTCCTGACAGCAAACCCAATCGCGAGTTGATGCAAAGCGTATGGACCGCGCGCTTTGCTATGTTTGGCATCCTTTCGCTGCCGGTGTTCGCGTTGCTCGGAATGCGGCAAAGTGGCCTGCCTGCCGACATTTCCACGTTTCGGTTGAAAGTGATATTTGCCGCGATGCTCCTTCTCGGTGCGTTGGTGTATTGGAAACTCAATCTGCTGGCTCGCGAATTGAATCAGTTGGTCCAACTCACCCGCGAGTCGATCGAAAAACTCAACGCCGTGCAACTCGAGCTTACCCATTCGGAAAAGCTCGTGGCTCTCGGACGGCTGGCTGCAGGCGCGGCCCACGAGATCAGCAACCCGCTCACCGCTATCTTTGGCTATTCCGAACTGCTCACGGAAATACCTTCCCTGACGCAAGAGGATCGCACGAACGCACAATTGATTAAGGAGCAGGTACGCCGCGCGCAGGCCGCGGTCAGTAGCTTGCGCGATTCCCTGCGCCAGAATTCAGCGAATACCGTAGTGGTCGATAAAAAGCCTGTGGTTTGATAGATTCTGGCCAAGCCATGGCCAAGCCCGTCTATCTCATTCTGGAATTCTTCCTCCTGTTTATAGGCATTCCCCTGCTGATGTTCTATCGCATCCTGCCGAATCTGCCGATTCCTTACTTGCTTGTGGTGGCCTTGGCGGCGGTGGCGTTCCTCCGGCGAGACCGCACCTTCGACACCGATACGCTGCTGGCCACGCGGGGCGTCGCGACGAATCTGCCGCTGCTGTTGCTGCGCGATGTTGTTTTTCTCATTTTTCTGGCTATGGCCGTACGTATTTTTGCTCCGCAACTGTTGTTCTCGCTCATTAAGCGCTCGGTAGGACTTTGGGCCTTGATTATGGTTTTTTACCCGCTGGTATCGGTTTATCCCCAGGAACTGCTGTACCGGGCCTTTTTCTTCCACCGCTATCGACCAGTGTTCGGCACCGGGTGGCCTATGTTCATCGCCAGTGCCTGCGCCTTCGGTTTTGCCCACGTGATTTTTGGCAACTGGATCGCCATGGCCCTCTGTGGGATAGGAGGCTTGCTTTTCGCGCTAACCTACCAGAATTCTGGTTCACTCTTACTGACCTGCATCGATCACGCGCTGTTTGGCAACTTCCTTTTTACCATTGGCTTGGGCCAATTTTTCTATCACCGCGGGCACCTCTAGCTCCTGCCGCCCTCCGCATTTCCCTGCCGACAGAATTGCGTTCTCCGAGTAGAATATCGATGTACCGAATCCACCTGCCAAAGAATTGATATTTTCAGCTGTGTGGATACGTATCTACTCCAGGACTCGTATAAACAATTAAGGAGCAAGCCGCCGTATGGCGACGCCACCCCAATCGCTGAAGCCGGATTTGTCTTCGTTGCGCATTTCCGATACCAAGCGCACTAACCCTCGCTCCGGGAAGCGCTGGATCTGGATCGCTGTTTTCATTGTTATTTTGGGCCTTGCGGGCGGCGCCGCTTTTGCCTTCCGCAACCGCAAGGCCGAAGTGGAAGTGGCCACCGCTACCAAGCCGGCCACGGGACCTGCCGGCGTACTCAACGCCAGCGGTTATGTCACCCCGCGCCGCCGCGCAACTATCGCCGCCAAGATTACCGGCCGGGTCACCGGTGTGTTTTTCGATGAAGGTACGCGTGTAACCGAGGGGCAACTTCTGGCCACTCTCGATGATTCCGATGCGCGCCGCGCCTTGGAATCCGCCAAGGCCGACCGCGATGCCTCGGAAGCCGCGATTCTCGATTACCAAGTGCAGCTGAAAAACGCCGAAATCGAACTACGCCGTTCGCAGGCATTGGTCAAGGAAGGCGTAGCGACGCAAGAAGCTTTGGACTCCGCCACCATGAACGCCGACAGCTTGCGGGCAAAAATTGCCTTGGCCAAACAACAGGTGATTGCTTCCGACGCACGCATTAAGGAACAGCAGCAGGCCGTGGACAATTGCACCATTCGCGCCCCGTTTGCAGGGATCGTGGTTTCCAAGGACGCCCAAGTAGGCGAGATGGTGTCGCCGGTTTCCGCCGGTGGTGGCTTTACGCGCACCGGCATCGCCACGGTTGTGGACCTGCACTCGAACGAATTCGAGGTGGACGTCAGCGAAGCCTACATCGCGCGCGTGTTCGACAATCAGGGTGTCAATGCTGTCCTCGATGCTTATCCCAACTGGACCATTCCGGCCAAGGTGCGCACGGTCATTCCGACTGCCGACCGCCAGAAGGCCACCGTGAAGGTACGCATTTCCATTACCGAGCCCGATCATAAGACGCTCTTTGACCCCGCCAAGGACCCGCGCATCTTACCCGATATGGGTGTGAAGGTGACCTTCCTCGAAAACGAGCCCAAGCCTGGCACGAAACAGCAAAAAGCCCCTGCCGTCGCCATGGTGCCGCAAAAAGCCGTTCGCCAGGATGGCTCCTCCAGCTACGTTTTCATCCTCAAGGGAGAAACCATTGAACGCCGTGCAGTCACCACCGGCGAAGCGCGTGGTTCCGATGTGGAGATTCTTGCCGGCATCCAACCGGATGCCACCGTCGTTGTGGGCGGACCCGATACGCTCCGCGACGGCCAAGCGGTTCAGATTCAAAAATAGGAGCGGTTCCGATGGTCAAAGTCGACGGTAGCGGCAATCAATCCAGCCTTATCCAGGTTCGCGATCTGGATAAGACCTATCGCCGTGGCGGTGAAGAAATTCACGTGCTGCAGGGACTGAATCTCGACGTGTCTCCCGGCGAGTTCGTGGCCTTCATGGGTCCCAGCGGCTCGGGAAAAACCACTTTGCTGAATCTTATGGGCGGACTGGACGTCCCCACGCGTGGCAGTATCACCGTGGCCGGCGATGAGATCACCCACATGTCATCCGGCAAGCTCACCGAATGGCGCGCGCGGCACGTCGGCTTTATCTTTCAGATGTACAACCTCATTCCCGTGCTCACCGCGTTCCAGAACGTGGAGCTTCCTCTTCTTCTCACCAAGCTTTCCAAGGCGGAGCGGCGCTCTCACGTCGAGACCGCGCTCTCCATCGTGGGGCTCTCCGATCGCATGAACCACTTCCCGCGCCAACTCTCCGGCGGTCAGGAACAGCGCGTCACCATAGCGCGCGCCATCGTTTCCGATCCCACCTTCTTGCTCTGCGACGAACCCACGGGCGACCTCGACCGCAAGAGCGCCAGCGAAGTCATGGCTCTTCTGGAAGAACTGGTCGGTTCCCACCACAAGACCGTGCTGATGGTTACGCACGATCCGCTGGTCGCCGCCCGTGCCCACACCACTCTTCATCTCGATAAAGGCGTTCTGGTGGAAGGTTCGAAACTCCAGCAGGGGGTTCCTGCGGGAGGTGTCGCATGAAATTCGCGCGCATCATTTGGGCTAATCTCTTTCGCAAGAGAGTCCGCTTGTTGCTCACCATCGGCTCGTTTGCCGTCGCGCTCTTCCTCTTCGTGTTTCTGGCGGTCGTGAGCGATGCGTTCAATCGGGGTGCCGACGTGGCGGGAGCCGACCGTCTGGTGATTATCAATCGCACCTCCATCATCAATCCCATTCCCCTCAAGTACCGCGATCAGATTCTGCGCATTCCCGGTGTTAAGGCCATTACGCACAACAATTGGTTCGGCGGCACCTACATCGAAGAAAAGAATTTTTTCCCGCAGTTCGTCATCGACCCGGAAAATCAACGCGAGGTGTTCCCTGAACTCATCGTTCCTGACGACCAGTGGAACGCTTTCCTGAAAGATCGTCAGGGCGCCATCGCCGGAAGACAGTTAGCGGATCGCTTTCACTGGAAAGTCGGAGATCGCATCCCCATCAAGACCACCCTTTACGGCAGTAACGGTGTCTGGGAATTCAATCTCGTTGGCATCTATCACGGCAAACGCCCGCAGGACGACGAAACCCAATTTTGGTTCCAGTGGAACTATTTCGAAGAGAAAGTTCCTGAATCCTTCAAGGGCAACATCGGTTGGTACGTGCTTCGCGTCAACAATCCCGACGATGCCCCAAAAATCGCCAAGACCATTGACGATATGTACGCCAACTCTCCCTACGAGACCAAAACGGAAACCGAATCCGCCTTTGCCGCCGGCTGGGTCAAGCAGTTCGGCAACATTCAAAAACTCATCGTCAGTATCGGTATCGTGGTCTTTTTCACGCTGCTGCTCGTCACCGGCAATACCATGGCCATTTCTGTGCGTGAACGCACCTCCGAACTCGCGGTCTTTAAGGCCATCGGCTATTCCGATCTCTCGATACTCTTCTTCGTGCTGGCAGAGGCCCTGACCATCGCGTTGATTGGCGGCTTACTCGGTCTTGGTTTGGCCATGCTGGCCGTGCCTGCGCTCGGCAGCGCGCTGAATGGCCTGCTCCCCAGCATCATCTTGAAGTGGTCGTTCCTGGGTTTTGGCTTATTGGTCGCGGTGTTCACCGGAATCTTGAGTGGCATACTTCCGGGTTGGGGCGCGATGCGTTTGCGCGTCGTCAACGCGCTACGGAGAGTCTGAGCATGGCTGGGAAATTCATTGGCTTTTTCCTGATTACCATCGCCGCGATTGTGGCGTTGCTGCTGATTCTGACCGTGGTCTTCGGCATCCTCGCGGGTCTGCTGGCGCCGTTTATCGGAAACGTTCCGGTCTCCTATAACTTCCGCAGCATTCGTGCGCGCTGGACCTCCACGATCGTGGCCATCCTGGGCATCGCCGGAACTGTGGGCGTGTTCGTCGCGATGCTCTCCCTCGCACGCGGTTTCAAAGCGACCCTGGTGGCCTCAGGTTCGCCAGGCAATGCCCTGGTGATGCGCGCCGGTTCCTCTTCTGAAATGATGGGAGGCATTACGTTAGAGTCCATCAAGGTGCTGGAAGACGCGCCGGGCGTGGCTCGTGACGCTGCCGGAACGCCCATTTTGACCCAAGACGTAGTCGGTGTAATTCCAGTTCCACTGATCACCACCGGCACCGACGCCAACGTGCAAGTTCGCGGCGTTTCCCCGAATGTGTTGGAAGTGCGCAAATTTGTGAAGATCACCCAGGGACGCATGTTCCAGGCCGGGCTGAACGAATTGGTCGTGGGCAAGAACGCTTCGAAGACCTATCAAGGATTGACCGTCGGCAACAAGATCGATTTCGCCGGTGGACACTGGCAAGTCGTCGGCGTGTTTGACGCCGGAGGCTCCGCGTTCGATTCCGAGGTTTGGTGCGATTCGCAAATCTTCAACCAGGTTCTGCAACGTCCTGCGAACATTTTTCAGTCCGCCACCGTGCACCTCGCTTCGCCATCCACGTTTCAGGAGTTTAAGGACGCCGTCGTGAAAGACCCGCGCATGAACGTCGACGTGTATCGCGAAATCGATTACTACGCGAAGCAGTCGACCACCATGACGAAACTGATCACCGTGCTCGGGGGGTTGGTCGCCGCGATTATGGCCATTGGCGCGGTGTTTGGCGCGCTCAACACCATGTATTCCGCGGTGGCTGAGCGTGGCCGCGAAATCGCCACCATGCGCGCCCTCGGATTCTCTACTTCCAACGTCATCCTCTCGTTCCTCTTCGAAGCGCTCTTGATCTCTTTCCTCGGCGGCATTATCGGCTGCTTGGCGGTTCTGCCTCTGAACGGCCTGACTACCAGCACCATGAACTTCCAGACTTTTTCGAACGTCGCCTTCGCCTTCAAAATTACCTTCGACCTGCTGCTTATGGGCGTGCTCTTTGCCCTGGTGATGGGTGTGCTCGGTGGCATGCTGCCCGCGATTCGTGCCGCGATCCAGCCGGTTTCCGTAGCCCTCCGCGAACTGTAGCAGCGAGGGAAGGCCGTCTGCGCCTCCGTTTCCTCTGCGGGCCTCGGCGGCCGCTGTGGTGAGTTCGTTGCTTCTCCAAAGGGGCAATCACTTTCACCCCACCCTTGAAGACTCCTCATACGACTTTTTCAGAACCTGATAAGCCGCTGCTACACTCTCAAAATTCTCGTTCTTCGATCCTCCGGTGCGCGGGATCGTAATCGCAATACCGCACCCACTTGGGTCGCACCACAAAATAGGTAATCCCCGGCCAACTCTCTCTCGCGGGCCCATCAGGAAATGCGCTGAAGTACGTTTTCTTATACTTCGCCAAATCCTCTCCGGCCAATTCTTCCGCCACGCCCTCATATTGCACGGTCACCTCGGTCGTGCATCCGATCACCCAGGCCACCCGCGGATTTTTCTTCAAATTCGGATATTTCCGCGAACTCTTCACCGTGTCGAAAATAATCTCCAACTCCGGCGTCACTGCAAACCCCATTAGTGCCGCTTCCGGCCGCATATGTTCGCCTACCGTGGCCAGCACTGCTAGCCGCTGGCTGTGCATGAATTGAAAAACTTCGTCGACGTTCATCGTCACTCCCTCCGCACTCGGCCCGCCGGAAATTCTCCGACCCGCATGTTACACTGACTTCCTCTAAAGGAGTTTGAATGAGTCGTCCGCTCCCGGCCTACCGTCTGGCACTTCTGCTGCTTGTAGTTTCCGTTTCTATCTCACCCACGCTCTATGCGCAGCAGGTCTCGGCGGATTTGCTCCACGGCCTCCAATGGCGTCTGGTTGGCCCCTATCGCGGCGGTCGCGTCACTGCGGTAGCAGGCATTCCCGGAAATACGCAAATTTATTACATGGGCACACCCGGCGGCGGCGTGTGGAAGACCGTCAACGCGGGCCGGACTTGGGAACCAATCTTTGACGCGGCGCACGTCGCTTCGATCGGCGATCTCGTTGTGGCTCCCTCCGAACCCAACGTGATTTACGTAGCCACTGGCGAGCAAACCGACGGCAATGGCGTTTGGAAGTCCTCGGACGCCGGGGCTACCTGGACGAACATCGGATTTCGCGATTCACCCATCACGCCCTCTATTCTTGTGGATCCACGCGACGCCAATCTTGTCTACGTGGCCGTTGCGGGCACTATCACTCCCAGTGAAGCGCGCGGCATTTTCAAATCCTCCGACGGCGGCAAAACCTGGCGCAAAGTTTTCTATCAGGACGAGTACACCGGCGCCACCGAACTCGATTTCGATCCTGACAATTCCCGCACCATCGTCGCCACGGTCCGCCACCTGCCCCCGTCTCCTGGCGAAAAACCCGCGGAAGGCGTGGATACGCAGCTACTGCGCTCCACGGATGCGGGTGAAACGTGGACGGTCATGGGCGAGCAAGGTTTGCCTCCGGCACACCGGCAACGCGTTGGTCTGGCCGTCGCGCCAGCCACCGGCGGCAAGCGCGTTTTTGCTTTGATGGCTCAAGGACTGTTTCGTTCCGACGACGCGGGCGCAACGTGGATCAAGATCACCACCGATCCGCGCATCCTCGGCTCGAATTATTTCGGACGTGTCTTTGCCGACCCGAAAAACTCTGACGTCGTTTACGTTATGCAAACCTCTACCTATCGTTCTCAGGACGGCGGCCGCACTTTCGTTTCCTGGAAAGGCACTCCCAGCGGCGAAGACGACCACGTCCTCTGGATCGATCCGCGCGACACCAATCACATCCTGGAAGGTACCGATCAGGGCGCGGTGATCACCTACGACTGCGGCAAAACCTGGAACACCTGGCTCAATCAACCCACCGGACAGTTCTATCGCGTCGCCACAGATAGAGGTTTTCCGTATCGCTTGTATGCCGCCCAGCAGGATTCCGGCTCGATTGTGGTGCAGAGCCGCTCCGACTTCGGCCTGATCACCTATCGCGACTGGTTTTCCAGCGGCTCCTTCGAAAGCAGCTTCATCGCGCCCGATCCGCTGAATCCCGATTACGTCTTCTCGCTTGGCTGGTATGGCAATGTCATTCGCATGGACCGCAAGACCGGCCAGGTCGCCACGCTTTTCATCTCCCCACCGAATTATCGTGATAGCTGGGAAACGCCCATTACGTTTTCGCCGCGCGACCCGCACACTCTATTTGTCGCGTCGCAATTCCTGCTGAAGACCATCGATGGCGGCGCAACGTGGAAGGAAATCAGCCCAGACCTCACAGTCAAACCCGGAGCGTCTTCCCAGGCGCCCAAAGGCAATGTGGCGGGTCACATCCCATCGAAAGACGACAACGAAAACGCTGGATTTTTCTCCGATGACGAGGATGGCGACGATGACGCCCAAGCCCCTGTGAATCGCGGCTTCATTCAAACCATCGCGCCCTCCCCTCTGGATCCCAATTTCATCTGGGTAGGCACCTCTACCGGTTTGATTCAATTCACGCACGACGGGACCAACTGGTCGGACGTTTCCGTGAATGGCTTGCCCGAGCATTCCATGGTGAACGAGATTGACGCTTCTCCGCACGACCGCGACATGGCTTTCGCCGCTGTTTTTGCCCGCCGCGATACCCATCCTTACTTTTTCCGCACTCGCGATTGCGGCAAAACTTGGCAGAAAATTGTCAACGGCCTGCCCGAAGCAGGAATTTCCCGCGTGATTCGAGAGGATCCCATGCGCAAGGGCATGCTTTTTGCCGGCACCGAAACCGGCGTTTATCTGTCCTTCGATTACGGCGATCATTGGCAGTCGCTGCAACTCGGCTTGCCCACCAGTTCGCTGCGTGATCTGACCATTCACGACGATGATCTGGTGGCCGCTACTTTTGGCCGCGGCCTGTGGATCCTCGACGACATTTCTCCGCTGCGCCAGCTAAACGATAACCTCGAAAAGTCTCCGGTCTATTTCTTCAACCCGGCACCCGCAATCCGCACACGCTGGGACAATCATCCGGACACGCCGTTGCAACGCGATTACCCGGCTTCGTCCAATCCACCCGATGGCGCCATCCTTTATTACTCGCTCAGCGCTCCGGCCAGCAGCGAAATTTCGTTGGACGTTCTGGACGCAAAAGGCAATCGCATTCGCCATTTCTCCAGCATTCCCGAACAAGAATCTTTACCTCCCGCCAACGTTCCGGAATATTGGTTCTACCCGCCAGCCGCTTTACCCACCGCGACGGGCATCAATCGTTTTGTGTGGGACCTGCGCTACCCGCATCCGGCCGCACTGCCCTTCGGTTTCTTCGGAGAGCGGCTGGACTACACCGAATACACATTGCCCGATCATGCGGTACCCGGCGCGACACCGCGGTTCCAGCCGCCCGGGCCGTTTGTTTCTCCCGGCACCTATGAACTGGTTCTCACCGTAGCTGGCAAGTCCTATCGACAGAAGCTGAATGTCGAGCCAGACCCGCGCGTGCATATTTCTTCGGCGGATTACGCCGCGCAGTTCGCCATTTCGCGCAAACTTTGCGACCTGATGGACGCTTCGACCACGGCGTTCCACGGACTCGTTCCCCTGGATACTCAGCTCGCGGATCGCAAGAAGTCGCTTCCCTCCGCGGCGCCCAAGGAATTGACCGACGCTTTTGCGGAAGCCGAGAAGCAAGTGGAGGGCTTGGAAACAGGTACAGAGATCGCGCCGGGCTTTGGCACGATCAACCGCGAGGCAGCCCGCTATTTGCAGATGGTGCAAGCGGCCGATGTAGCGCCGACCGAATCCGTAAAAACCCTCTACAAGTTCACCTGCGCAGCCTACGGCACCAGCGTAGCCGGCAATAACAAGCTTGCCAGCGAAACCATTCCAGCGCTCAACAAGCAACTGGAAGCGCAAAAACTGGCGCCTTTGAGCTACGCACCCAATGCGCCGCCAGGCCCGTCCTGCGTGCCATAACCTTAGAGAAAACCCAGGTCATCCCGAAAGAAAAAGCCACGCCATCCCGACCCTCACACTGCGGTCCTCCGCAGTCTGAGGTTGAGGAATTCCTCTTCGCATTGATAGTCAAAAGAAGGGCGCCGCGGTATCAGCGCCTATTGGAAGATCATTTCAGCTGGGAGTGCCTACGCGCCTGCCGCCGCGTTTCGCGTCCCGGAAACGTCCGTTTCCGTCGCCATAGTCCCAACCGCACGAAACCGCACTAGTAGCATCGTCAAGTCATCGGCCTGCCGTGCGCCGCGCGCGAAATTCTCCACGGATTCCAGCACCGTCTTCTTAATGTCGTCGAGCGGCAACTCGTTTTTCCCAAGTAGCACCGCGCGTAGCCGCCCGGTTCCGTACAGTTGCTCGTCCGGATCCATCGCTTCGGTGACGCCGTCGCTATACAGCACCAGGGTATCGTTGGCTTCTAGTTGCAATGTGGTCGTAGAAAACTCGGCTTCCGGCACCAGCCCTACCGGGAACGAACCTTCCGTGAAGGCTTCGTCGGCGGTTTCCGCGCGCATCAGAATCGGGGAAGGATGCCCTGCGTTGATGTACTCTAACTTTCCCGCGTCATCCAAAATGCCGAAAAACATGGTGGCATAGCGGCCGACTTCGGCGTGATCGCACAAGAAACGGTTCACATGGTTGAACACGCGCGCCGGATCGGTTCCCAGCGTCATGCCGGAAAGCGCGCCCTGCAGCATCGTCGTCAACAACGCCGCGCCCAAGCCTTTCCCGCTGACGTCCGCCAGCAGAAACGCGGTGCGCCTGTCATCCAGCGGGAACACATCGAAATAGTCGCCTCCCACGGACAAGCAGGGAAAATTCACACCAGTCACCGCAAGATGCGGGAAGTCCCGGAAATTTTTGGGCAGCAGCGCCTGCTGAATGTCGCGCGCGATGCCGATTTCCTGCTCGAGTCTTTGCCGCTCGCGCTCGCGTTCCACCAACCGTGCATTATCCAGGATGCTGGCCGCGTCGGCCGCCAGTGCATCCAGAATCTGGCGATCCAACTTGGAGAACGCGGTCGGGCGTTTCGAATCCAGATACAACACACCCAGAAATTCACCCCGCGTCACATTCGTGGCCGATTCGCTGCTGGCCCGCGAAGTTGCATACAGCGGAATCACCACCACCGCGCGCAATCCTTGCGCCACGATGCTCGCGGCCGCCTGCAGATTCATTTCCGCCTGTTCGATGTCTTCGGTAATCACCGGCAACTGCTTCTTCATCGCCAGTTGGATTGCCGTTTGGCTCGGCGTCATGCTCTCGGGAGGCAGTCGCTGGCCACCGCTGCGCCGTGCCAATCGCACGCGCAGGCGTTCCGACGGGCTCGACGAAAAGCTTTCTACCGCTTCTTCCAGCAGCCCGCGATCCGCATCGGTAACGGCCACCGCGTGGTCGATCATCTTCGCCAGCACCGAGTCCAACGGCAGTTGCGAGTGCAGCAGGGAAGTAGCTTCCAGCAGCAAGTTCAATTTGCGCAACCCGCCACCGGTCGATTCCGAACTGGTCATGTGGTCGATGCGCGTCAACAATTGCGGAATTGATTCGTCGGACGTTCCAGTCGCCGCCCGGAAAATCACTTGGTAGGAATCTTCCAGGCCAAACGTGATCACATCGCCATCGTTCAATGCGCGGCTTTCCACCTTTTCGCCGTTGACGAAAACTCCACGCCGTTGTCCGCGATCTTCCAGGTAATAACGATTTGCTTCGGTGACGATCGCGCCACAGTTCCTCGATATGCGACGATCCGTCAGCTGCAAGTGATTTCCGGTTTCCGCTCCGCGCCCAATCAAAAATGGCGTTTGTGTTACGCGGACATACTTCCGCGCGCCGTCCGGGGAGATGACCTCCAGCACTGCTTCGGCTTGTGCTAGTGTTTCCGTCATTCTTCTTAGAACCTACCTTCCCATTAAATCGCGCATTGTAGCACGCAAGCGCCCATCAGTGCCTTACCACTTGCTTCCGGTGGCCGCTCCCGGCCAGAATACCTGCGCTGCCCTTTTTTGCACGCCGCCTTAGCTGATTCAGGAGTATACCAATGCTCTTTCTGTCCCCCTTGTTGGACGGGGTACCTCGGACCGTAGGATGTTTTTTGGCGGGTGGCGAGCTTTCTCATGCTGACCCGGTTGTTCCCATCCTCATCGCTTCCATTTTCATCACTCTGGGAGCCGCGGTCGGCGGTTCTCTGATGAAATGGCTCAAGCAACCTGCGGTTTTAGGAGAACTGCTCGTCGGCCTGATTGCCGGAAATCTTGGCTATTACTTCGGGGACCGTACGCTGACCGTTCTGCGCGAAGGCGATAACCTTTCTCGTATAGCATCCCTTGCACTGACCGGCCCCTACGACCTGGCCACGGCCACTTTGAGAATCCTGCCTCCCGGTCCACACACCACACAATTGGCTCAGCTATTGGGTGGCCCCGATGGCCAAACGTACATCACGATTTACTCCTTCATCGACATTATTTCCCGCTTAGCGATTCTGGTTCTGCTCTTTATGGTCGGCCTGGAAATCAGCCTGGTGGAGATGAAACGCGTCGGCAAGTACGCCACCTATGTCGCCGTTCTGGGCATCGTCCTTCCGATGGCCCTCGGTATGGGAGTAATGAAGCTACTCCATCCTGACAATTCACTGGCTGTCGACCTTTTTGTAGGCGGTATTCTCACTGCCACCAGCGTGGGTATCACTGCTCGCGTTCTGCGCGATCTGGGTCGCGACAATACCGAAGAAGCCCGCATCATTCTCGGCGCTGCGGTGATTGACGACGTACTCTGTCTGATTGTGCTCGCGGTGGTCAGCGGACTGGCCGTCACCGGTACCATCAGTGTTGCCGCGATCGCCGTTACCACCGGCAAAGCCGCATTGTTCCTGGTCGCATCGCTCGGTATCGGTATCTGGCTTACTCCCAAACTCGTACGCCGCCTCGCTAGTTTCGGTGTCAGCAATCTGAAGCTGCTCTTTGGCGTGAGCTTTGCGCTCCTTCTTGCCTGGCTTGCGAACGTGGCGCAATTGGCCACCATCGTCGGAGCTTTCGCCGCCGGCATGATCCTGAACAGCTTCTTCGATAAAGAGGTCGAAGGTGTCTCGTTGCATGAGTTGCTCTCGCCCATCGAATCGCTCATCGTGCCGCTGTTTTTCGTTTGGATGGGCATTCAGGTCAAGCTCGAAACCATGGCCAGCAAAGATGTGCTGATCGCCGGACTGGCCCTCACGATCGTGGCCATTGTAGGAAAGGTGGCTGCCGGTTGGGGCAGCCCCGCTAGCATGAATCGTCTGGCGGTTGGCTTTGGCATGATGCCACGCGGAGAAGTCGGCCTGATTTTCGCGGGCATTGGGCGCGGCATCGGCGTCGTCGACGAAGGCCTGTTCTCCGCTATCGTTCTCCTCGTCATGGTGACCACGGTTTTAGCGCCAATTCTGCTCCGCGCCACCATGGGTACCGGTGCTCCCACGACGGCGCCGAGCGTCCCAGTCGCTTCTCATCATTGATACTTCTGTGCGCGGTTCTTGCGCCACCACGCCCGTTGCCTAGCTCGCGACATTTGCGAAAAAACTCTGAGCCCTCTTTCCCTCAAGCCTATAATCGCGGAGTTGTCTAACCGGCTAAGGATTCGGTCGCTTCATGAGAAATATCAGGTTCCTGGTTTCGCTCATCACCAACGACAATGATTTTCAGATCGAACAGTCCAACGCCGCGCAGGAAACAGCGCGCAAGCTGGGCGTGGCAGCGCAGATCCAGTTCGCGGATAACGACGCGATCACGCAAAGCACCCAGATTTTGCGGGCCGTGCAAACTTCCGAAAAGGAACGGCCCCACGGCATTGTTCTTGAACCGGTTGGCGCAACCGCTCTGCCGCAAGTGGCGCGCGCTGCTCTCGACGCCGGTATCGGCTGGGCCGTCCTGAATCGCGATGCCTCTTACATTACGGAGCTTCGCCGCACCAGCAAAATTCCTATCTTTGGGGTGAGCCACGATCAGATTGAAGTCGGCCGCATCGCTGGCTACCAGTGCATCGCGCTCCTTCCCCGCGGTGGGTCCATCCTCTATATCGCCGGTGCTTCGCAGAATATTGTCGCTAGAGAACGCGAAATGGGTTTGCGGGAAACGCTGCCCAAAAATATTCAGCTGACCACTCTTCGCGGCCAGTGGACCGAGGAGAGCGCCACCCGCGCCGTGCGTTCCTGGCTTTCCTTGTCCACTTCTCGAAAAGCCGCCATTGACATTGTGCTGTCACAGAACGATGCCATGGCCATCGGTGCGCGCAAGGCCTTCCAGGAACTGAAAGACGAAAGCGAGCGTGAACGCTGGCTGGCGATTCCTTACTTGGGCTGTGACGGAGTCCCCAAAACCGGCCAATCCTGGGTACGCAGCGGCCTGCTGACTGCCACCATTGTCACTCCACCCACTGCGGGCCAGGCGCTCGAAATGCTGATCGATATATTGGAGAACAAACGCAGCTATCCTGACCGTGTTTTCACCGCCGCCAGTTCGATGCCCGCCCTCGACAAGCTTGCTCCGCGCACAAAGTAACGATTCCTGCACAGCGTCTCGCCTGCGGTGGGCAGACGCCCCTGTGTGGAGTCTCTTCGTCAGGGCACGGCTTCAGCCGTGCCGTAACGAATGCAGAACCAGTGCGGCTTCAGCCGTTGAGGCTGATTGCTGGCTACTTCGGGGATAGCACACTAACGGCTGGTGGTCAGCCGCCGTTCGACGTACTCATTGATGTACGCTTCAAAACCCTCATCCAGTTTCTTTGTGATCGGTCCGGCCGTTCCATCTCCAATGGTGTGCCCGGCAATCTCTTTTACTCCAATCACGTTCCGGTTCGTGGAGGTCACAAACACTTCGTCGGCGCTGTACAAATCTTCCAGACGCATGGCCTGTTCGACAATCGTCGTGTTTGCTTCACCGGCGATTTCCATCAACACTCCGCGCGTCACGCCTTCCAGGCAGCCCGAAGTCAGCGGCGGCGTGATCACTTTTCCCGCCTTCGCCACAAAAATATTCGCCGCGGTGCACTCGCTCACTTCACCGCGCTCATTTAGCAGCACCACTTCGTCGAATCCCTCGCGGTGCGCCTCCGCCGCCGCCCACACGCTGTTCAGCCAGGAAATGGTTTTCACCCCGGCCAGCGGCGAGGCTGCGTGCCTGCCATGCTCCCGCACCGTCAATCGTGTAATCTCCGGATAATGCGGCAGTCCCGCGCTGGTAATCACCAGGTCCACTTCCGGCATCTTTTCATCGCTCCGCCAGCCGCCGACCGTGTTCCACACCAGGTAAATTCGCGCGCAACCCTCCTTTACCTCGTTCGCCCGGATCACTTCCTGCAGCATGACGCGCACCCGCGCGCCCGAATAGGGCATAGGCAGCCGCGTCAGCGTGGCGTCCTTCTCCAGCCGCCGCCAGTGCCGTTCGTACGCAAAGGCCTCGCCCCGCGCGATACGCACCGTCGTAAACAGGCCCCAGCCACAAATCAGCCCCGCCTGCCCCGGGGACCACCGGGTCTTCTCCACCGGCCGCAATTCCTCATTCTGCAAAACATAGCGATGTATCACGAATCCACCTGGCCGTGTGTAGCGGCGGGTTTATCCCGCCGTCAGCCGCGTAGAGCCGCTGCTACACTGGCCCCACAAACAGCATTGTACCGGAAACGCCATGCTTACTGCTGCACGTCGCGCAGCGTCTTCATCCTTGAGCGCAAAGGGTGACTCTCATCACATCCGGCTCTGCCGCCAGGTTGTCACAATGGCGAGGTGCCCCGTCCCTCCGTAACTCGCCTCCGGACTATCTCTCAGATTACCTTTGCCTTGCTCTTCCTGTTCCTGATTCTGCGCACCGATTTTCGCCCCACCGCTTCCGGTTCCTCGCACGACTTGCAACTTACCTCGCCGGTCTCTCTGTTTTTCCAGATCGATCCTTTGGTGGCCATCTCCAACGCGCTCGCCAGTCGCGCCCTCTATCAAGGCTTGCTCTGGAGCCTGCTCATTTTGATCCCAACCTTTTTCTTCGGACGTTTCTTTTGCGGCTGGATCTGCCCGATGGGTTCGCTCAACCATTTTTTCGGCAGCTGGAAATCGGAATCCAAGCGTGGCAAACAGCGCATTGATTCCAATCGCTACAAATCCTGGCAAGCCACGAAATATTACATCTTGATTGCGGTGCTCACGGCCGCTCTCTTTGGCACTGGCCTGGTCGGTTGGTTCGACCCCTTCTCGTTTCTTACCCGCTCCCTTGGACTCTCGATCCTGCCCGGTCTTGACTACCTTGCGAACGCTGCTCTTCACTCGGTGGAATCCAGCGGCTTCCCGATCGTGCGTTTCATTGGCGGGGTGATTCACGCCATTCTGAATTTGACCGTGCTCAACCTGAAGCAAGCGCATTTTCGCCAGGGCTTTTTCCTTGGCGCACTGTTCATCCTTATCCTTGCGCTGAACCTTCGCGTCACTCGCTTCTTCTGTCGCGCGCTGTGTCCCTTGGGCGCTCTGCTTGGTTTCGTCTCGCGCTGGTCCATCCTCGGTTTGCAGAAACATCCCGCCTCCTGCGACAACTGTAACCGCTGTCTGCTTCACTGCCAGGGTGGCGACGATCCCATTGGCGGCGTGCTCTGGCGCAAATCCGAATGCATGTTGTGCATGAACTGTGTGGGCGAATGTCCGCATCACGGTTTGAAGTTTAAGTTTTTCCCGCAGGGCAGCACCCACGAAGCTCCCAGCTTGCAGCGCCGCAAGGTTCTTACCGGACTTGCCACCGGTGTCGCCGTCCTCCCGTTGATGCGCGCCACCACTTCTTTCGCAGCGGAAAAAAGCGATCGCCGTATCCGGCCGCCCGGCGCTCTCGACGAATCCGATTTTCTGGCGCGCTGTGTCCGTTGCGGCGAATGCATGAAGGTCTGCCCCAACAACGCGCTGCATCCCGCTGTCTCCGAAGGTGGCTTAGAAGGCCTGTGGACGCCCGTGCTGGTGCCTCGCATTGGCTATTGCGAACCCAGTTGCGTACTTTGCTCGGAAGCTTGTCCCACTGGCGCAATCTGGGAAATCACCGCGAAAGCAAAAGCATGGTCGGTAGACCTCTCGAGCGACAGCAAACCCATCCGCATCGGTACTGCCTTCTATGACCGCGGCCGTTGCCTTCCATGGGCTATGGCCACCGAATGCATCGTGTGCGAGGAATGGTGCCCCACTTCGCCAAAGGCTATTTACCTGCAGCCAGCTGAAGTGATCGACGCGAAAGGTCAGGCAAAAATTCTCAAGCAGCCGCGCGTCGACCCTGAAAAATGTGTCGGCTGCGGCGCCTGCGAATATGCCTGTCCGCTCCAGGATCGCCCCGCCGTGTATGTCACATCCATCGGAGAAACGCGCTCCTCCACGAACCAGATTTTGCTGAATCAACGAAGGAAAACCACACGGTCATGACTCATTCGTCTCGCAATCGCGCTTTACTCTTGCCGGCCTTAAGCTGGCTGGCTCTCGCCGTCGCTCTCGGCATTATGTTGTTGTTGTGCTTCGCCTGTCAGCGCCCTACTGCCTCCGCAAGTTCGTTGTTCCCCGATTCCGCTGAGGCTCCCGGCTGGAGCAAAGCTCCGGAGGTTCGCACATTCTCCGCGGACAAGCTCTCTGACTACATCGACGGCGACGCCGAAAAATATCTCAAGGCCGGTGTTCGCAGCACCTCCACCGCTGACTACAAATTCCGCGACAAACTGCAAGCCACCGCCGACGTGTACACCTTCTCTTCCCCAGACGGCGCGAAAGCCATCCTGGAGTCCGAGCCTGCCATGGACGCGCAAACTCCCGCGCTCGGCGACGCCGCCCGCCTCTTCGCGCAGAGTCTCACCTTCCGCAAAGGACCTTACCTCGTTCGTATCGTTGCTTATCAGGATTCACCGGAACTTGCTCCCGCCCTGTTGAAGCTCGGTCAAGCCATAGGAAAAAAATTGCCGCGTTAGGAGGATCAAAGATGAAAGACGGAACAGGAAAAACTCGTCGCGACTTCTTGAAAGGTTGCGCCATCGGTGCTCTGGCCATGGGCGCCGGCCGCTACGCTTTCGCGGATGGTAAGGTCAATCCTCCCCCGGCCGCCAGCCCAAGATCGAAAGTGGTGATCGCGCGTGATCCTTCGCTCTATGCCAACAGCGCCAACCCCGATCCTGCCAGAGTCGAGAAGTTGCTCGATCAAGCTATGCAGAATTTCTTCCAGTCGCCCGACCCCGTCAGCCCCTGGAAGAAAATCGTTCATCCGGGTGAAGTCGTTGGCCTCAAGGTTAATACCATCGCGGGGCACGGTCTCTCCACGCATCCCGTTCTGATTGCCGCCATTTGTGAACGGCTGCAGCAGGCCGGCATTAAGGCTGGCAACATCGTCGTCTGGGACCGCACCGAGGATGAACTCGATCGCGCCGGCTACACTCTTTCGACCAATTCCAATCGCGTACGGTACGTCGGCACCGATGGAAAACAAGTGGGCTATGACGATACCGAGTTTGTCGCAGGTGGTACCAAAACACGCCTCTCCAGTCTGCTTACGCGCACCTGCGATTGCATGATTAACGTCCCAATTCTGAAGAATCACGAAATGGCTGGTGTCACGCTGGCTCTCAAAAATATGTACGGCGTGAACGACAATCCCAACAAATTTCACGCCAACAATTGCTCTCCCGGTGTCGCCGATCTGAACCTGCTCCCGCCGATTCGCAGCAAGTTCCGCTTCATCGTGGCCGATGCAATGACTTCCTGTTTCGCCGGCGGTCCCATGTACAAGCCGCAATACGCCTGGAAGTACAACGGCCTCATGGTCGCCACGGATCCCGTGGCCATCGATTACACTGCCTCGCAGATCATCGAAAAGAAGCGCACCGAACGCGGCCTCAACACCCTCGCGCAAGCGGGCATGCCTGCAAACTACATCGCCGTGGCGGCTGATGCGCAACACCGCCTGGGCACCAACAATCCTGCCCGCATTGACCTTGTGGAGGTTTAGTGCAGTGAGCGAACCTCGTCCCACTCATCCCGAAGAGCCGGTCCCGCCGCTCACCCGCCGCGAGGCCCTCCTGCGTATGTTGCGTTTGGCGGGCATCAGTGCCGGCACCGTTGCCGCGGGTTACTGGCTCTCCGCGCGCAGCGTGCATCCCACCGAGAAAGTGCTCGCGATAGTTCGTCGCAGCCACACAATTCCACCGAACCCGTTGTTCCACGACCTGACCGTGCTGAGTGGCGATTCGCCCCGCGCGCTCGTGCAACGCGCTTTGCAGGAGCTCGGTGGCATTCAGCGTTTCATCTCGCGCGCCGACGTGGTGATCGTCAAACCCAACATCGCCTGGGATCGCACTCCCGAACAAGCCGCCAACACCAATCCCGAGGTTGTCGCTGAGGTCGTGCGCCAGTGCTGGTCCGCCGGCGCCAAAAAGGTCATCGTCACCGATGTAAGTTGTAACGATCCCCGCCGCTGCTTTCAGCGTTCCGGCATTGCCGACGCTGCACGTGCTGAAGGCGCGGAGGTGCTTCTCCCCGATCCATCCAAATTCCGCGAGGTGAATCTCGGCGGAGACATGCTTGAAGATTGGCCCGTGTTTCAGCCCTTCCTCGAAGCCGACAAGATCATTAACCTGCCCATCGCCAAGCACCACAGCCTGACGGGCACGACCCTCGGCATGAAAAATTGGTACGGCATCCTCGGCGGCCAGCGCCATCGTTTGCATCAGCAAATTCACGAAAGCTTGGCGGACCTGGCCGACTTCGTTCGCCCGACGCTGACGATGATCGACTCCTATCGTGTGTTGATCCGCAACGGTCCCACCGGTGGCAACCTCGAGGATGTGCTGCTCAAGAAAACTCTGGTTGCCGGCACCGATCCCGTCGCTCTGGATGCTTACGTCGCAAAAGCTTATTGGAACCTCGACCCGCCCGCGCTCCCCTATCTGAAAATGGCCGCCGATCGCGGCTTGGGCACGCTCGAATTCGACAAGCTCCGCACCCAGATCATCGCTCTTCCTTCCACTTCCTAGCACTTTAGGCTGCAGCAGAGCTGTGTATCCTGCGGTTTTTGTAGCGGCCGCCTTCTGAGGCCGGCTGTTTGTTTTTTCGCCGAGAATTGTCCCAACTCAACAAAAAGACTGTCATTCCGAACCTGCCTGCGGCAAGCAGGCGGAGTGAGGAATCTCTCTTCGTTCCCAGCGGCTTGCCTCAATCTCCCAACCGAATCTGTAGCGCAGGCTTTAGCCCGTGTCTCAGACGGCCCGTTGTTTTTTCATCTATGGGATATCAACCCTTGCGTGCTAATAGGCGCAGTGTCGTCCGGCCTTTACCGCTCAGGACATACACCTACTGCGGTTTCACTTCCGCCAGAAATTGGATCGCCACGCCACACTGTTCTTCCGCCAACCGCTCTACGCGCACTACTTGCCCCAAATACTCGCGGTCCTGCGGATCGCGCGGATTATGGAAGGGCACGGTCACATAAATGCGCATCCCCTCCGTATATGTGGTAATCGGGGTGACGAAATAGATGCCGTCCCGCGAAACGTTCTTGGTGATATTGATTTCTTCCACGCCAGCGTCTTTGGGATCAGACGCACGGGTCTTGAGTGGTTGGCCGATACGAATGCGCCGGCTACGGCGCTTGTCTCGCAAGTTCATGGGCGGTGGACCCGTAGACTACGTCGAATCAAACCTACTTTGGATTTTTACAAATGCTTGGTTAATCGGCCGAGGGACCCGTTACTAATCACCAATTTTATCGCTGGTTGCCCGGTTGTAAAGCTGGAATTCCCGAATGTGTGCCTCAGAAGTAGTCTCCAGCAGGTTCAGCCGCACCCGCTGGGCGGTGACCGGCGCAAAGTGATCGATCTTCTTGTGTCCGATGGCCTGTCCTTCCGCCACCCGCTTCCATTTGCCCCCTTCCAGCACTTCAATTGCATACCTCTGCACATGTTGCCCATCGTTTAGCCATTCCATTGTTAGCGCGCAGTCAAAGGTCGCCGGCTCCTTAAATCCTATCTCGATCACCGCGCTGTGCGACCCGGCTGGAGCGGACCAGAACGTCTCTGGGTCGCCATCCAGGGCTTCCCTCGTTTGGCCCCCCGACACATCGAACTGTTTCTCCTTCATCAAATTGTGGCTGTAGCGGTGCTGAATCGCTTCCCCGAACTCCTTCAGTCGCGCCACATCCGCATCGGGTACGCGCCCCTCGCGGTCTGGCGCAATGCCCAGCATTAATTGCGCCCCGTGCCCTACCGTTTGCTCGTAGGTATCTACCAGTTCCGCCAAGCTCTTGAGGTTTTTCTCATCATTCGGATGCCAGAACCAATGCGCGTTACGCAACGGCGTATCCGCTTCTACCGGCCGCCACCTTAAGTAACCGGCGCGGTCCACCACATTCCAGTTTTCGTAGTTCACGCGCCCTTCTTCGTTGCCCACCCACCTCAGGTCGGCGTACTTGTACAGCGCCACGTCCGCGAAAACCAGCGTGTTTGGCTGAAACATCCGCAACTGCTGCACGATTTTGTCGAAGTCGTAGATGTGGCCGGCGCTTCCCGCCCCATCCATCCAGAATTCCACCAACTCGCCGTAATTCGACGCGAGTTCATCCAATTGCTCCAGATAATAAGTGTCATACGTCGCCGCATCTGCATAGCGCGGATCGCGGCGGTCCCAGGGCGAGAGATAGATTCCAAACTGCAATCCGTTTTTCCGCGCGGCTGTCGCCACCTCTCGCACCAAATCGCCCTTTCCACTCTCCCACGGACTGCTCTTCACGCTGTATTCGGTCAGCTTGCTGGGCCATAAGCAAAAACCGTCATGATGCTTGGCCACCAGAATCACGTATTTTGCACCCGCTGCTTTTGCCGCCTCGATCCACTGTTCTGCGTTCACATGACTCGGATTAAACACATTCGGCGCTGCTGTTCCATCGCCCCATTCGCGATCCAGAAATGTATTGGTGCTGAAATGAAAAATCACGCCGATTTCCAGATCTTGCCAGGCCACCTGCTGTGGGCTGGGTTCAACATCCGCAAAGTTCTGTGCCGCACTGTTCTGTGGAAACAGAATAAGGAAGAGCAGAACAAGAAAAAGAGGAGAGATGCGATGTGCGATGGCCATTTTCCGGGAAGCCTGATTTGCTGCCAATTCTCGAATTCGCCGCCATTGTAGGTACGCTCGCAAACCTCTGTCAATGAATCTCGCATTTTCTGCTGAAACGTTTTAAATTACCCAAGACGCGGTGTCCGCCATCACCTGCACACTCGGCGAACCCGCGCTATGCTCTATGCGTTAGCAAATCACCCGAAATTCGAGGGACCCATGCCGCTACTCTCCAGAATCGTTCTATTCAGTGCGTCCGCGTTGTTCCTTCTCCCCGCTTCCCACACCGACGAAGCCAAAATTCTGACCAACCAAGTTGGTTACAACGCCACTGGTCCGAAACACGCTGTGATTATTGGCACAGCTCAAGATCAATTTACTTCCTGCACGCTGAATGACGCTCGCGACCATCAAAAAGTGTTCGACGTTGCTGTGCAGCATGCCGGGCCCGTTAAGAAATGGCGCGATTGGGATTTCTGGACCGTCGATTTTGATTCTTTCTCCACCGAAGGCACGTATTACCTCACCTGCAGTGCCGGCAATCGCTCCATAGATTCCTATCCTTTTCTCATCCAGCGCTTCCTGCTGGAGCGCAACACCCTCTCTGACGCCATCTATTTCTTCAAGGAAGAACGCAGCAGCGGCCAAATGGATAAAGCCGATCGCCATCTCCATTTCGACGGCAAGAAAACCGGCACGCTCGATGCCCATGGTGGATGGTGGGACGCCACTGGCGATTACGGCAAGCATCTCTCGCATCTTTCCTTCTCCACCTATTTCAATCCGCAGCAGATTCCTTTTGTGGTCTACAGCTTCTTCAAAAGCGCTCAGCTCTTGAACCAACGCGGCGTGCCAGAAATGGTTCGTTATCAAGACCATATGCTCGATGAGGCCATGTTTGGCGCCGATTATCTGGTGCGTGTGAAGGTCCCCAACGGCTCGTTCTACCGCTCCATCTCCACCGGCGGTCCCAAGCAGGTTCCCGAACTCCGCAAGGTCGCCGGCGAAATGAAAAAGTTCGGCATCTATACCACCAGCGAGAAATCGCCTCGTGGCATTGTCGAGCAGGCCAACAATGATTTTGAGTATGAGGTCAGCTACCGTTCCGGCGGCGGCGTCGCTGTGGCCGCGTTGGCCATCGCCTCCACTTATCCCATCTCGGGTGAGTACAGCGGCGTGGAATACCTGAAAGCCGCTGAGGAAAGTTTCGATTTCCTGGAAAAGAACAACCTGAAACTGACCAACGATGGCAAGGAAAATATTGTCGACGATTATTGCGCGCTCATGGCCGCCACCGAGCTTTACAGCGCCACGCAGAAGGACGTTTACAAAACGGCCGCCGACAAGCGCGCCGCCAGCCTCATGTCTCGCCTGATTAGCGACGGCGGTTACGGCGATTATTTCCGTGCCGACGGTGCCACCCGTCCATTTTTCCACGCCTCGGATGCGGGTTTGCCGGTCGTCAGCTTGCTTTACTACGCGCAGATCGCCAGCCCGGAAGTTCAGCAGAAAGTGCGCGACACCGTCAAAAAATCCCTGGCAGCTCAACTCGCCATGAATCGTAACGTGACCAATCCCTTCGACTATGCCCGTCAGCTCACTCAGGATAAAGACGGCAACCGCCACATCACCTTCTTCTTCCCGCACAACACCGAAGTCGCTCCCTGGTGGCAGGGCGAAAACGCACGTCTTGCTTCTCTAGCGACCGCGGCCCGGCTAGCTGCGCGCCAATTTCCAGACGATCCCGAGTTCCAAAAGCAACTGCGCGCGTTTGCCGCCGATCAACTGAATTGGATTCTCGGCCTGAACCCCTTCGATTCCTCGATGATGAACGGTGTGGGCCGCAACAATCCGCAGTACCTTTTTTTTGATTCCTGGGAATACACTAACGCGCCGGGCGGCATTTCCAACGGCATCACCGCAGGATTCAAGGACGAAGAAAGCATTGACTACAACTTGACCTACCACCAAACCGGCGCCGACAACGATTGGCGTTGGCAGGAACAGTGGCTCCCGCACGGCGCGTGGTACATTTTCGCGGTTTCCGCGCACGACGAAACGGGGCAAATCAAGCCCTGAATTTGTCTGTGATCTAAATTCCCCAAAACCGCTCAACTCGCTGAAAAGGCAAGCTTTCGGCCCGTGCGCCATGTCATTGCCGAATTCTCCCTAACTGTGTCACAAAGGATTCGTCATGACTACCACACTCGAAGTGCCCAGCTCTAAATTCAAAGCCCTGACTCGGCTGGTCGGAAATACTCCGCTGGTCTCTATCCATTTCCGCTATCGTGGCACGCATCGCGTTCTGTTTGCCAAGTCTGAGTATTTGAACCTCACCGGCAGCATCAAAGACCGCATGGCCGTGGCTATTCTGCGGAAGGCTTATGCCGAAGGCAAAATCGCTCCCGGTTACACCATCGCGGAAGCCACCAGCGGCAACACCGGCATTTCTTTTGCTGCTCTCGGCCGCATGCTCGGGCACCCCGTCAAAATATTCATGCCAGACTGGATGAGCGAAGAACGCGTCCACCTGATCCGCAGTTACGGCGCGGAAGTGGTTTCCGTCAGCAAAGGGGATGGCGGTTTCCTGGGCAGTATTCGTATGTGCGAAGAGTTTGCTGCTTCGCGCAACGACGTTTTCCTGCCGCGCCAGTTCTCCAATCCCGCCAATAGCGAAGCACACGAAGAAACCACTGGCCCGGAAATCTGGTCGCAGCTTCTTTCCGTCGGCAAGCGCGCGCAGGCTTTCGTCGCGGGCGTCGGCACCGGCGGCACGGTCATGGGCGTAGGCAAGTATCTTCGCAAGCAGGATCCCTCCATTCGCATCCACCCGGTGGAGCCGGCCGAATCCCCAACCCTGAGCACCGGCTGCAAAGTGGGCAATCACCGCATCCCGGGCATTTCCGATGAATTCGTCCCGGAGATTATCCACCTGAAAGATCTCAACGAAGTGATCGCCATTTCCGACGGCGACGCCATCCTGATGGCCCAGAAACTGGCCATGCAACTCGGACTCGCTGTGGGTATTTCCTCTGGATGTAATTTCCTGGCCGCCATACAAGCACAAGACAAAATCAGCGCCAGTGCAGTGGTCGCCACGGTCTTTTGCGACGACAACAAGAAATACCTAAGTACCGCGTTGATGCATGACGAGCCCGTCAAGCCCGGCTATCTCTCACCGGAAATTGAACTGCTCGGCCTCGGCACCGTAGGCCGCGCCTGCGAATTCTGCCACTAACGCCACAAATTGGCGGCCCGCGCGCCTCGTTTGCATATGGAGTCCGTGCGTCTTGTCCGTCGTCGGCGTTTCAGTTGGCCACTATAAGGCCGCCGCACTCCCCACGCGTGCTATCATCCCGGCAAGCTCCATCTGGCTTGCTGACTCTGCGTTAAAGGAGCCAATCATGCCCTGGTATTTCTATCTCGCTTACTTCTTCGGCGGCGCTTTCCTTGCCAACGCCATTCCACACTTCGTCAGCGGTGTCTGCGGCCGTCCTTTTCCCACGCCATTCGCTTCGCCGCCAGGCAAGGGCCTATCCTCGCCAGTTGTGAACGTCATCTGGGGCACCTTGAATTTGCTCGCCGGATATTTTCTCGTCGCCCATGTCGGAGACTTCCACTTCCGAAACATTCCCGACGCGCTCGCCGCCATTCTCGGCGCTCTTTGCATGGCAGTCATGTTAGCTCGCGTCTTCGCCCGCCTGCCAAACGCGCAATAGCGGACAGCTTCGCTATCCACAAGGCGCTGAAGATGATCTGGAGTTAAGTCGTTGAAAGGAACTCTAAGGAATGTCCGTGGTATTACTTGGTGGAGCCGATGGGATTCGAACCCACGACCTCCTCGATGCCATCGAGGCGCGCTCCCAACTGCGCCACGGCCCCACCGCAAAACTATTTTTTAGTTTACCATATCCCCCGCGCCGCGCGACTCGGCCCCTTGCGCAAATATTTCTCCCACTCATTTTCCGATGAACAATTTTCGACATCTCATCTCGCCACCAAATTTCATGTTACAACCACGTTAAAATAACGTTTTTTCTTCCACAGTCCACGCACTTTCTCTTTCCATTTTAACTCTACAGTTCTTCATATCTCATTGAAAATAAGACACTAAACTCGCCTGCTCAAGTGACCGCCGTCACTTCCTTTTTCCTCAGTCTTTTGCTATCT